>Ga0316192_10000475_pt1 | contig 29469 bp, 32 predicted proteins | sample MerIslwburrow_MG_FD_204931 | JGI IMG/M metagenome (GOLD analysis project Ga0316192, IMG submission 204931) | Coastal sediment microbial communities from Maine, United States - Merrow Island worm burrow | ecosystem: Environmental > Aquatic > Marine > Coastal > Sediment | place: USA: Maine...
GCGGGCGCGAGCGGATTCCCCATTTGGGCGCTCCGATCTTATCGGATGACGCCGGATAGATGTTTGCAACGGGCCACGCGGATCAGTTCGAAATCGACTTGCAACGGGAGAGCCGTCCATAGAGGTAATAGGTCTGCTCCGTGATGCTCACCTGCCGGATCGCATCCACACGAGCCATTCCCTGTCCGACCAGCACATCAACCTGGCGCAGCTTCGAGACAATCTCTTCCGGCTTGTGACGCTTGTTGCCCATTCTTGGTCCTCCTCTTCCTAACCATAAGGGTGGACCAATTCATTGGGGGAGGATCAGGTAGCGACGGTGTCGAGCCGCTGCTGAAAATCTATAAGCAACTCGCGGACGCCGGCCTCAAAACCTACAAGCCGTTTACCGCAGACCCTAAGCCGATGGACCCCGAGCATCTCCCCGTCTCCGCCCAGGAGCAGGCGACGGTGGACAAGATTTACAACCGCATGGACGAGCTCGAAGACCTCAACCTGAAGCTTGGCATGCGGAGCAAGGACGACTGGAGTTGCGCCTGTTACGTGCCAGAGATGGGCAACACTCCGGAGCGGGGAGACTACCTTGCGTGGTCCGAATCCTCGGCGATCAATTACGTGAACTCGGTGATCGGTGCGCGGACAAACCGGAATTCGATGGGCATCGACATGCTCTGCAACATTATCGGTAAGGCGCCGCTGTTCGGATTAATGACCGACGAGGGACGAAAAGCGGTCTGGCTGATCGATGTCAAGACGACGAAACAACCCCATCCAGAGATGCTTGGGTCGGCGATCGGTCTCAAGGTGATGGAGGACGTGCCTTACATCGCAGGGATGGATCGCTTTCTCAAGGAGGTCAACGAGGAGACGAGCGGCTATCTTAAGGACCTAGGTGCAGCGACTGCCAGCAACGGGGCCGTGGGCCTTTATCACATGGAAGGCGTGACCCCCGAGGCCAGGGACAAGGGCCGGGATCTTCTCAAGGAGGGGTACCAGACCTACGTGATCGACGACGCCGAGCTCGACCGAATCTACAAGGGCTACCCCAACCTCTGGAAGGACAAGCACGGCACGCCTCAGCGAGTCTTCCTAGGCTGCCCGCACATGACCTCTGGCCAGATGGCGGAATGGGGCAACCGCATCGTCGATGCCATGGAGAAGGCAGGGAAGAGCAAGATCAGCGTTCCGACCTACATGTTCGGTTCCATCTACGTGAAGAAGGCGTTCGAGGAAAAGAACCCGGACGTCACCAGGAAGCTCAAGGCGTATGGCGTCTCCATCCCACTCAACTGTCCCATGATGTGGTGCTCGACTCCGGTCGAGGGCGCGGAGCTGGTCGCCACCAACTCGAACAAAACGCGCGTCTACACAAGTGCCCGATTCTTCTTCGACGACGATTTGACCGAACTGATCGTCACCGGAAAACTACCAGCGGACGTCCGCTAGACGCAACGAAGTGCGAGAGACAAAACGATGAGCCAAATCACGAAATTCAAGGGACGGCCCGCAGTCCCCGGCACAGCAGAAGGCTCGGCTGAAGTCTCGCATGTTGGCTTCAACACCTGCGCAACCTACGTTGACGTGTTGATTGCGGGCTCGGACTCCGGGGTCTGTAAGGACCACGACAACAAGGATCTGTTCGGGCATGACCTGGCGGACAAGATCGTCTGCATTCCGCAGACAATCGGCTCAAGCAGCGCGGCAACCTTGTTTATGATCATTCTGGAAAAGGGAATCGCACCCAAGGCGATGCTCTTCGCCAATCATATCGACTCGCTGGCCGCCTGCGGGATTCTCATGGGGGATAACTGGCTCGGAAAACGGATCGTCACTGTAGATCTGCTTGGGGACGATTTCCTCAACGCGGTCAAAACGGGTGATAAAGTCAGCGTCCAGAAGGACGGAACGATCGAGATCGAGGCTGCCAGGGCGAGCTAGAACAGATGAGGGACCATCAATGACGGCCACAGCGAGACGGTTGGTTGGAGTTGCTACCGCTCTTTTCATAAGCGGCTTCTGCACTCAGCCGCTATGGGCTTCGGATTCAATGACGGGCGGCGCAAGCGCGGCACCGACCGAGCGCACCCACTTGCTGGGTGATTGGGGCGGTGCACGCTCCCGGCTCGCTGAACACGGAATCATCTTCGATTTTCAAGCGACGCAATTCTACCAAGGCGTGGTTGATGGATCGGCCGGTACCAATGACTGGCAATATGGAGTGAAAGGCGACTATTTCCTGACGGTGATCGGCGAAAAGGCTGGGCTCTGGAAGGGCATAGTTTTCAACGTGCACGCGGAAACCCACGCTGGCGATGACGTCAATACCCTGACGGGATTTTCTCCGGGCAATGCAGCGATGTTGTACCCCAATCTGAACAACGATACGACCGCGATTACCCATGCGATTGCCATCCAGATGGTGGACGAGCAGTGGGGTCTGCTGGCCGGAAAGGTCAATGCGTTCGACTTGGTCGATATGATCTATCACACGGGCCGTGGCATCGACGGTTTCATGAACTCATCCCTGGTAATGCCATTCTCGCTGGCGGCAAGTGTACCGGCGTCGTTAGCCACCGCTGGTGCTCTGAAGTTTAAGGGCAAGGAAGTTCAAGGCGCATTGGTCGCTTATGATCCCAACAATTGCGCTACGACGAATTGCCTGGACCCTCTCTTCGGCGATGGGGCCGCCGTCGCAGGGCTATGGAAATTCTATACTGGCACCGGCCATGATGGTGCGCGTGCGGGATATGTCAGCGTCGGCGGCACTTGGAGCGGCAAAGAATACACGGTGGTCGATCCCCAAAGCCTGGCTTTCGTTCCGGGCGTCGGCCTCGCTTTAACAGACACTCAGGAGCGCTGGTCCATCTTTTCCGTTGTCGACCAGCCATTGTGGACGGACACCTCAGACTCGAACAGGACACTTGCCTTCAAGGGCATGTACACGATCACGGATGGCGAATCGACCCCCGTCAATTGGACCGCTACCGCTGCACTTGAATTGAGCGCGCCATTTCGTAACCGGGAACAGGACACCTTCGCCGTCGGCTATTTCCATAATGAACTGAGCAGCGGTTTTTCGAACACTGTCGGCCCGCTCCTTTCCGTCGCAGCGACTGTGTCCAACAGAACGCCGACACGGATTGCGATCGAAGATACGGATGGATTCGAGGCCTACTATAAGGCTCAGCTTACGCCCTGGTTCGCACTCACAGGGGATTTGCAGGTCATAACCGCGACCTTGAGCACGGAGGACACCAAGGTCGTGACGGGGCTCAGGGGAAAGGCCACGTTCTGAGGAAGGCCTGAAGGTATCGGTGCCGATGCCGTAATTCGAATGTCAGGCGGCGTTTGTCATGTTCCGCATTCTCTCGCGGGCGGCTTCTCGGTTGCCTGTCGCGGGAAGCAGCCTTCCGGCTTTCCCGAGTCCAAAGGGCGGCATGCCGCTATAGACGGATTCATAACGCCCCGGCTCGATGACATAAGTCTCGTGCCAGATCCCGACATCGCCTCTACAGGCCTTCAGGGCCTTGTTGAAGGCGGCCCAGGCCGGCCAGTGTTCATTCTCGGGGGACCTCGCATAGGCCTCGAGATGATCGAACGATTTCCAATATTGCACCATCGTCATGCGCCCGACGTCCATACGGCCGAGGAAGCCAGTTTCGGGACGGGTCTCAAGTTCTTTCATCATGCGCCCCATGGCCATCGCTACGGGGAGCCATTTATGGACCTTCCACCATTTGTTGATGCGCATGCCGATGAGGAAAACGACGAACTCGCCGTCCATTTGCGCGGTAAGCCGTCTGCTCGAAATCTCAGCCATCGTGGCTCCATTCAACATCAATGCGGATTTGCCCAGTTCGATGAGGCCGCTGGGACCCGATCCCATAGCTTGACCATAGGTGGGGGCCTTCCGCCAAGACCTCTCCATCCAACAAGACCCCCCAATAACCGCATGATACTTGACTGATCACGCATTATTGCGGTAATGTGCGCGCTATGGATAAGACCTCTCACGAGAGCCTCGTGCTCGCATTGCTGGATGTGGCGGCGCGTATCGAGCGGCGGCTCGACAATATGCTGTCGATGACCCGGGGCATCTCATTCAGTGAATATCGGATCTTGAAGGCGCTTGCGACCAACCAGGGGACCGGCACCATGCGTGTGGACCTGGCGGACAAGGTTGGCCTCACTGCATCGGCTGTGACACGCGCCTTGAGGCCATTGGAAAAGATAGGCCTTGTTGCAACTGAAAAGCACGAACGCGATGCGCGGCGCAGCCTGGCCAAGTTGACCGGCGCTGGCGCAGCCTTGCTTGACGATGCCACGCGCATCGTTGCCGAGGGGCTCGACGGGCTGCCTATAAAGGCGGCCGCGCTAGAAAAGCTAGCCAGCCTTCAGGCGGAGCTCTCGAAGCCTCGGTAGCGCGCGGCTCAGCGTGGAGGCGTTCGGGTGGGATGCGATCGCACGTCAGGGCAGCCGGGTGACTTTGCCTTTGTTGATATGGGTCGTGTCGCCTTCGCGCGCGTGGGTGGTCACGGTCGAGTTGTTGAAATTGAGGACGTTGTAGACTCCAAGGCCGCTCGCCTCGATCCATGACATCAAAACAATGCCGTCCGCGATCTTACTCTTATAGTAGGTCTCTTGGTCTTCTTGCGGACCGGGATAATCGCCCTTGAACAACTTCCAATGCAGCTCGGTGCCAGACTCGATTGTGATTTCGTATGCCGAGTCCCCGCAGTCGAAGAGATATGTGGATCCGACCAAACGCGCCCTCTCATCGGCCGCCAAACAGTACGACGTGGCAAAGAGGATCGACAAAATCCAAACGACAGATCGCATAGATGCACGACCATCATGATCGTGATGTTTACGCCGCTGATCCAACAACTATCATAGGGTGCTCGGTAAGTTAATTGGGCCCGAGATGCGGACGGCACATCGATGATCAAGTCTTACACCGACCATGCGGCTAATGAGCGGACGTTTCTTGCCTGGCTGCGGACCGGTGTCGCGATCATCGCGTTTGGATTTCTGATTGATCGGTTCGATCTCTTCTTGCTCACCATGGCCGATGCGGTGTCCGTGCCGCCGTCGCGCCGCGCAGAGATCGAAGCCATGTCGAGTTCGCTCGACCATGGTGCAGGAATGGCCTTCATTCTGGTCGGGATTATCTTCATCGTCGTTGCGACCATCCGCTTTGTGCGCACCGGCTACCGTCTCGACGACAAAGAACTCTACCCGCCGGGGATCACATTGGAGCTCAGCCTATCGGTGATCCTTGCGCTTCTGCTGATCGCGGCGAGCGCCCCGTTCGTCCTGCCCTTATTGTAGGAAGGGAAGAAAGGTCGCGGCGCGGTGTTTGACCGGCGCGGGCGCCTTCATGCAAAGACGGTGGCGGTAATAGCATGTCCCATTGGAAAGAGCGGTGTCGCCGCCGGCGCTTTCTTGTGCCATCTCGGACCTGGCGCCGAGATTGAAGCGATACTCGACCGCCTCATCGGGCGCCCATTGTGAGCACGAGACACGCACGATGCCCTTATGAGTTTCGTTGCATTGATTGCGGATCCGAAAGGTCCGGCCATGGGGCGAGAGCTGGATACGAAGGCATTTTGGCGCTCCCTGATCACACGGCGATCCAGCCTCTTGTGGCGCCTGATCCAGAGCGGCAACCCATTGTGCTCGGAGACTTGTCGTGCCGTCTTCAGATGCGCCAGGATTTCCGTCTCGACGACGTCTGGTGCCTCTAACATAAGATTGTGTCCTGCATTGACGGTGCGCAGACGGTAAGCGCCGTCCATGTAATTGACCGTATCAGTGGCCGCCGCGCGGCTGAAGGCGCCATCTTCTTCGCCCCAAAGGAAGAGGGTCGGCGGGCGGACTTTGCCGGCAGGATCGAGCGAGCGGAATTTAAAAGCCCGGTACCAATCGAGCGCGGCATGGAGTGCGCCAGGCTCGCTAAAAACGCGCCGATATTCATCGACCTGGTTCTTGGGGTGGTTCTGCCACTTCCAGCGCGACAGGAGCGCGGCGCGATCAAAGCCCATGATGAACTCTGGCAGGGCCGGTAACCGGTAGAACAAGACATAGCTGCTGGCGGGCCATTGCGGACCTGGGTTTACGAGTGCGTCGGCAAGCGCAAGTGGATGGGGCATCGACAGCGATGTGAGGCTGAGGACGCGTTCGCGATGACGGTCCGCCACAGTCCAGGCAATGGCGCCGCCAAAGTCGTGGCCGATGATATGGAATTTGTCGAAGCCAGCCGCATCGGCGATGGCGAGCACGTCGTTGGCGAGCTTCCCCTTGGTGTACGCGTTCTCCATGAGCGGCCGGGCACCAGGGCTATAGCCACGTTGATCGAATGCGATGGCGTGGTAGCCGTCCCGGCGCAGTGCCTCCAGAAGCGGTTCCCACATGATCGACGTTTCGGGGAAACCATGGAGCAGGATCACGCCTTCGCCATCAGCATTGCCGCTTCCTGCGACGCGCGCTCGGAACTCCATCGTGTTGGCTTGGACCCGCACCAGGCCATCTTGGGTTCCATCGAACAAGGGCAGCAGCTTGGCCGTCTCGGTCGGGCAATCTGGACAGGACAGCGACAAGACGAGCCGGTCGATGGCATAGGCAGCCGTAACGGGAAGCATTATGGCTGCCGCGATCAACCAGAATCTGTTCAGACGGGTCATGCTGCTGTCCCTATGTGCCACGCCGCCCAAGTCTTTCAGGTCGCTCAAGACATTTGGGTGAGAGCCTGGGGCAAGAGCATTGCCAGCAAATCACCTGCGAATTGTAAAGATGCGAGACGTTTTTTGGTCCGCCCGAGCTTTGTCGGACGGGGCTCTGCCGGCCAATCTGCCAAGACGGCGCATTGCGAGGAGGGAATTTCGGCACCGGTGAGGCTTCGATAATCTGGCGAAGCCGCGTTGCGAGGCAGCACCCTGATCCGCGGAAAGCTGTCGGCCGGCACCTCGTTTTTCGAAGAACCATTGTCTCGGTTTTTCACCCAGCCCGAACTGGCGGATCGGCGGGCATCAGGGGAGAAACCGATCATGATTTCCTTAGGTCGACTGCGCCGGGATGCCAAGGCGCTGAAGAAGACCTACCGGGCCGGTGATGCCGGTGCGATCGTATGGGTGCGCGGAATTCTGGGCGCGCCAAGGTCTTCAAGCACGCCGATGCGCTGTACGTGATTGCGCGCGAGGCCGGAAATCCGATTTGGCCGCGGTTGAAGTTTGCCGCCGAAATGCGGGCCATGGACAGGGCTGCCCGGGCCGAGCGTCTCAAGATCGCGCTTTATCTCGAGCAGGTTTGGATCGTGGTTGAAGTTCTAAAGAGCGACAATGAACGCGTTCAGCAAGATGACAAGTTCCCCAGGATGGGCGTTTTTTCGCTGCTCTCAAGGGCAAAGTATTTTGGGCGGCACCCCGTCTTCGCCTTCCCACAACATGCTGCGCCGCAATGTTGACCGGTCGGTCACGAATCCCCAAACTGAGATTGAGGAAACGACATGGCCCGTCCGAGAGAATTTGATATCGATATGGCGCTTGACCGCGCGATGGGAGTCTTCTGGGTGAAGGGCTACGAGGGCACCTCGCTCCAGGACTTGTTGCGGGCCATGAAGATTGCCCGAGGCAGCCTCTATAAAGCATTCGAAGACAAGCGCGCGATCTATCTGGCTGCACTCGACCATTACGACCGGACTGAAGTGGGGGAGGGAATAGCCTTTCTTTGCGACCCGAAGGCCGGAGATGGAATCACCAAAATTCGAGGCATGTTCGAAGCGGTCAAGAATGACACGGCGCGGCGTGGTTGCTTCATGTGCAATGCGGCGCTCGATCGGGCGAGTCTCGATGCCGATGTCGAGATGAAAGTCTCGAGCATGCTGCACCGGCTGGAGGATGCAATCGCCGTTGCCTTGAAGCAAAGTCGGCGGGCTGCTCGCTGGTCTGCCACACGGCGTGCGAAGACAGCCACGTCTTTACTGAACGCCTATATAGGCCTGCGGGTGTTGGCGCGGTCAGGCTACCCGGCGTCGGGTCTTCAGAGCATCATTGATAGCACTCTGAGCAGGAAGTAGCGTCAGGGCGGGCGCAGCGCCCCAGGGCCGATCACGGCCTTCTCACGACCTCATCACAAACTAGTTATAGACTGATCAGTCAATAAACACGCGCTTGTGAGCGTTTGTTAATTGAACGATCGGTCCCAAACCCAATATGACTGAGGCACACAGAGAAACAAACCGATCAAAGGAGAATGACAATGTTGAAGACAATCCTGATTTCAGTTGCCCTGATCACCGCCGCCGCCGCGCCTGCCGCTGCGGATGGTTTCCCGAACCCCTACCAGACGCATTTCGATCGCTAGGCAAACTATTGGGCGCTGCTGAGCCCCATCACAGCGCTCCGCTCTGCCCCCAAAAAGGAGAATGACGATGTTGAAGACAATCCTGATTTCAGTTGCCCTGATCACCGCAGCCGCCGCGCCCGCCGCTGCGGAAGGTTTCCCGAATCCCTATCAAACCCAGATGGACCGATAGGCAGGGCAGAAGAGGGTGACCGCTTTTCCCTCCCGAGCGGTCACCCTCATGCCTGCTTTGACAAACGTTCGGGGAGGCGGGCGATCACCTTAAGTTTATGCAGCGTGTCAGCAAAAACGCGAAACGACCAGTAGAGTGGGTGCGCACGTCCTCAGATGGAGTTTCTCGCAATGCCGCTCTCAGCCCAACAAGATCAGCTCTGTTCCCAGAACAAAACGGACTTCTCCGACCTCAAGGCCGTGACGGTCAATTGTTCGCTCAAGCGCAAGTCCGAGGACTCCCATACGGCCCTGTTGCTCTCCGTCTCTGAGGAGATCATGCGCAAGAGCGGGGTCGCGGTTGAAAGCATCCATGCTCTGTCACATCAAATCCCCTCCGGGGTCTATCCGGATATGACCGAGCATGGTTGGGACCGCGACGATTGGCCGAAGATCTGGCCGACCATCGAGGCTGCAGACATTCTGATTGTCGCGACGCCCATTTGGCTCGGCGAGGAAAGTTCCGTGTGTCGGATTTTGATCGAACGGCTCTACGGCATGTCGGGCATGCTCAACCCGCAAGGCCAAAGCCTCTATTATGGCAAGGTCGCCGGAACGGTCATTACCGGCAACGAAGATGGCGTGAAGCACTGCGCCATGAGCATCCTCTACGCGTTGCAGCATCTCGGTTACAGCATTCCGCCTCAGGCGGACTGTGGCTGGATCGGAGAGGCGGGGCCGGGGCCTTCCTATGGCGAGGAAATAGACGGCAAGCCGATCGGCTACGACAATGATTTTACGCAGCGCAATACGACGATCATGACATGGAACCTGATGCATCTTGCGCGCATCTTGAAGGACGCCGGCGGCTATCCCAATCACGGTAACAATCGCGAAGCATGGAAAGCCGGGTGCCGGTTCGGCTACGAGAATCCCGACTACCGTTCTTAAGAGGCCACGGGCCTCAATAGACCGAGTCGTAGAGATCGTAATAGGACAGGTCCAGATAGCCGGACTTGATGCCGCGATTCTTCTCGTTCCACTGCGTGAACCAGTCGTAAGTGTCCCAGAAGCGAGCGTTGTTGCGCAAAATGCCGTAGCGGTCACGCACGCGATTCCAGTCCTCGAGCGATTGGACATCGCGCAAACGGTTTAGGAAATCGCCGGCCTGATCCAAATTCAACTCCAGGAAATAGTTTGGGAAGCCGCCGATGACGGTCGGATAGATACTCATCGTGTACAGGTTCGGCAGTTTCTGTCCGTTCTGGAACAGGATCGTGTCCTGAGTGGCGTAGACCCTATTGGCAATCAGGGAATAGACGCGTGCGTGGCCATCGTTATGATTGACTCTTAAGAGAATGACGCTCGGCAAATAGCGCGGGAATTTATAGGCGCGCGTCTGAGTCAATTGCGCGGCGGCAGCCTCCCAATCGTCATAGCTTTTGACGGGATCGTCCAAGGACCATCTCGGCTTCTTATGCGGGTTTAACTTATCTGGCGGTCCGCTGACCGCTGCGCCCATATGCTTCTGAATGTCTCCAATGAGACTGAGCAACGGGTCGCGCTTGGATGTTTTGACTTCTGTCGGCTGGTTGCCGCCAGCGAAGGGCTCCAGCTCGAGCGCGCCCTGCCCAACCCCGCGGGTCCAGCTGTCACGAAGCCGCCCGCGGTCGCTTTCGGGCAAGAGCAGCAGGAAATTGTCCTCGAACTCCTGACGCAGATAGTTGAAGAAGACGAGCGTCTCAAGTTTGGGGACATCGCCGGACTGATATTGGAAATTGGCGACGGTGTCGTAGTAGATGCGCTCAAATCCGCTGTAGTCCATCAGCCACAACGTGCGTGGGATGCCGCCCTGTCGGCCTTTCATCACGGAGACATTGGACTCATGGCGTAGGACCGTTAGCCAGGCATTCGGGTTTCTGCGGTCGCCGTTCCAGATCGCATCGATTGTATAGCCCTCGGGCCGAAGCTTTTTGAGCGCGCTGCCATAGGCCGCCTCATACGTATCGTTCCCCATGGGCGTCCGGTCCATGAAGGCATCCCAGGTGTCGAGCCCGAGTTTTGGGTCGCGAACGGAGACGTCGTATTTTGGATCGACGAAGTAGACCCAGAACTGGTCCTTGACCGCGTAGGTGGCCGTTTGCCCAAGACAAACCGGCCCATACGTGATGCCGGACACGATCAGCTCGGAATTCTCCAGCATAAAACGATAGCGCGCTTCCACCGGGATCTCATGATAGACCCTGAATGGGTTGCCGACGTCCCAAGGCGCCACGCGGGGGTCGTCCAGCTTCGCCGCTGTTCCCCATTCGTGCTCGAAGAACAGCTTCTTCAGGTGGTCGATGTCCGCATGGGCCAGCTGCCACACGAAATGGTTCTTCTGTACGCGTGGCGCAGTCATCTTCTTCAAGCGGTAATAGAATCTGTCGACGCCGGCATATTTGAAAGGATCGGTGTAAGGGAAGGGCGTATCGATAACCTCGACCGGTGCGGGCGGGTTTTCGCTCGCCTCCCCTGGCGGCGTTTTGGAGCGTACGAGTTTGAAATAGTCACCCTTGCTCTCGTCCAGCACGATGGTCGCTAGGAACACGTGGTCGAAGATGTAGCGGGCGACAAGCTGAGACCGCATGTCTTGTGCGTTGAAGAAATTCTCCCAAGCGAGCACGGCCTTGGGGCCTGTAACGGTCTCCGCCGTACGCCGCTCATCCTCGGTGGGCCCCGGGGGCGTTGCCGGCGAGCCAAGAGCGCAGCGTCGAGACCTCTTGTTCTTCGAGCGCAGGCAGACCGAAGGGCATTCCGATCCCAGGGTTCTTTTCAAGACGCGCGCCAAGCGCTTCCGGTGTGGCCGGGCATTGGTGATCATAGCGCTTCGCGTAGAGCGGCATCAGATTTTTGCGTGAGAAGCCGGGCGTATTGTGCCGCGCACCGGCCTCCACCATCTGGAACAGCATTGAGCGTGATAGGTTTTCCGTACCCGACCCGACCCGCCCCGCCCCGCGACAGCACGGGATAGAAGCCGCGCCTGCGCCATTCTGCCGTTGTCTGAACGACATTCATGCCGGTGCGCGCGTAGGCCTCGAAATGGACTGAATAAGGGTTCTTGCCAAGACTGCCACGCTCGAGCGCGCGAAACGATGTGAGTTTCAGGTTGCAGGGCGAGCCGAGGCAGCCATGGCAGGCGACACATCTCTTGTTGAAAAGCGGCTGGATCTCCTTGGTGTAGCTCGGAGTAGAGCCCGTCATTTGCGCAGGCGGTCGCTTGCGTTCGTCTTCGCCGGGGGCTGCATCCTGCGCAGGGCCGGCGGTCGCGAAGGCTGCCATCATGCCCATAAACCCAAGGAGTGCGACAGCAATGCTCACGCCCCAACGCGGCGAGCGATGATCCTGTTCGTTATGGGCAGGGACTGTCATGGCAAACTCCCGCTAGCGGGTGGCCGATGCCGAGGGTGAGACTTTTGCGGACTTCGCGGCATCTTCGTTGTCACAGCGTTGCTCTAAGGGCCTGCCGTCGCGTCCGAGATTGCAGGCGCTGTTCACCAATGCCAAATGCGAGAAGGCCTGCGGGAAGTTGCCGCACAGACGCTTTTCTTTCGTGTCGTACTCCTCGCTCAGGAGCCCGAGATCGTTGCACAAGCCAAGGAGTCGCTCGAACAGCTCCACCGCATCCTTCTCGCGGCCCATCATCAGATACGCATCCACGAGCCAGAAGCTGCAAGCCAAGAACATGCCCTCGCCGGGAGGTAGCCCGTCATTGGCTTTGGAGGTGTCGTAGCGCTGCACGAGGCCGTCCTTCATCAGCGTCTTTTCGACTTGTGCGACCGTGCCGACCACACGCGGGTCTGTCGGTGGCAGAAAGCCGACAGCGGGGATCTTAAGCAGGCTCGCATCGACTTCCTTGGCCCCATAGGATCGGACGAAGCTGTTGAGCTCCTGGTCGAAGCCCATCGCGCAGACCTGATCGTGAATGGCCTTCCTCGTTTTGCGCCAACGCTCGAGCGGACCCTTCAGCTTGAAGCGCTCGGCACTGCGGATTGAACGGTCAAAGGCAACCCAGGCCATGACCTTGGAGTAGACGAACTGCTCTGGCCCGCTGCGCACCTCCCAGATACCGTCGTCCGGCTTATGCCAGATCTCTTCAAGTTGCTCGACGATTGCGAGTTGCAGCTCCCAGCCGGACTGCTCGGGCGCAAGGCCCCCTTTACGCGCCTGATACATGGCATCGAGCAATTCGCCGTAAACATCGAGTTGCACCTGCTGATGCGCGGCGTTCCCGATGCGCACGGGCGTTGAGTTCTCGTATCCCTTGAGCCAGGGCAACTCAATCTCGTACAGTCGGCGCTCGCCCGCGATGCCGTACATGATTTGCATCTGTTGGGGGGAGCCCGCGAGAGCACGCAACAGCCATTTGCGCCAGGCGCGCGCTTCCTCGTAGTAACCAGTATTCATTAGCGCGAGCAGGGTGAGTGTCGCGTCGCGCACCCAGCAGTACCGGTAATCCCAGTTCCGCGGGCCGCCGAATTGCTCGGGAAGCGATGTGGTAACCGCGGCGACGACGCCGCCCGTCGGCGCGTAGGTCATCGCTTTCAGCGTGATCAGTGAGCGTTTGACGATGTCGGCGTAAGGGCCTTCCGCATTGCACTGGGATGTCCAGCCCCTCCAATACTGTTCGGCCAGGTGGATGAGCGCCTCAGTGTCGACCGATGCCGGCTCGGGGATCCAGGACTCCGTGTACGTGAGGGCAAAGGATATCGTCTTGCCTTCTTTCACGGTGAACTTGCCCTTGGTCCGAAGGTCCTCGCCGCGCAGTTTGATCGTAGATTGAAGGATGAGCCGGTTAGGACCTGCCACCGCACGCAAGCGTCGGTCCGGCAGCATGGTGACCCACGGAACCTGCTCGCCATAGCCGAAGCGCACAACGAATTCTGTCTCAAACTCGACCGAGCCCTTCTCGCCGACGACGAGCCGCACGATGTGCGGGTGCGTCTCGCACGGATACATAAAATCGATCAGCGTGGCCGCGCCGGTCTTCGTTTCGAAGCGTGTCTCAAGGATCAGGGTGTCCGGGCGGTAGCGGCGCGTGATCTTGGCGTTCGGGTCGGTCGCGCCGACCAGCCACCGCCCATTGTCGTGATCGCCGAGGATTGCCGCGAAACTGGCTTCGGAGTCGAAGCGCGGCAAGCACAGCCAGTCGATGGAGCCGTTGCGTCCAACCAGCGCTGCGGTCTCGCAGTCGCCGATCAGAGCATAGTCTTCGATGGGAATTGTCATGGCGTTGCGGCGCTATAGGCCGGGGCTCGATTGCATGAGCCCTCCGTCCGCCATAATCGTGGTCGCAGTCAGATAGCTTGCGCCGTCTCCGGCGAGAAACGCGACCACGGAGGCGATCTCTTGCGGCTTGGCCATGCGGCCGATGGGGATTGCCGCATCCAGCTTTTTCAGCTTCGCCGGGTCGTCCATGGTGCTCGTATTGATCGGCGTCTCCACCGCGCCAGGTCCCACGCCCACGACAAGGATGTCGCGCGGCGCAAGCTCAACGCCTGCGGTGCGCGTCAGCATGCGCATTCCGCCCTTGGAAAGGCAGTATGCTGTATTTCCTGGCATCGGCCAATCCTCATGCACCGAGGTGATATTGATGATTCGCCCGCCACGGCCCTGGCTAATCATCTGCTTGGCAGCGAGCTGCGTGCCAAAAAAGGCGCTCTTGAGGTTGATATCCAAGACTGCGTCATATTGTTCTTCGGTCGTGTCCAGGATCGATGTGCGCGTTTCGATGCCGGCATTGTTCACCATGACATCCAGGCGTCCGAATTTTGCTACCGCCGCGTCGACCAATTTCTGCAGGTCAGCGATCTTGCTCACATCGGCGTCGACGCCGATGCATTGGTCGCCGAGCTTCACAATCTTTTTCTCCAGCGCTTCGGTCGCCTCCGGGTGTGCGACATAGTCGATCACGATATTTGCACCGTGCCGGGCAAGCTCCAGAACGATCGCTTGGCCGATACCGGTATTGCCACCGGTTACGATCGCGGCCTTGCTCTTTAAAGGCATAGGCTGTCTCCATTCAGGGAAGAATTTTACAAGCCACTAGCGCTACGGCAAGTGCGGCGTGAGATTGGAATCATATGTCGTGCAATCAAACTAGACATCGACGCTGACATCGGCAACGGTGCTGATGCTCGGGCGCTGGGTCAGCCGGAGGCGCTTCGGCGTCTTCTTCGAACTCACAACGTCCAGGAGTGCACCATGTCCGCCCAATATGACGTGATCGTTGTTGGCAGTGGCGCTGGCGGCGGTAGCGTTGCCTACAAGCTCGTGCTCGCCGGAAAGCGCGTGCTCTTGATCGAGAAGGGGCCGTTCCTGCCACGCAATGCCTCGACTCTGGATGTGCGCCAAGTTTTCATTGATGGCGTGTTCAAGAACCGGGTCACTTGGCTAGACGGCAATGGGCATCATTTCATACCGGGCGAATTCTACAACGTGGGCGGTAAGACAAAATGGTACGGTGCCGCGCTCTTCCGGTTCCGCCCCTGTGAGTTCGAGGCCGAACCGGAATTCGATCTCTTGGGGTGGCCCTTCGGCTACGAGGAGCTCAAGCCCTATTATGACGAGGCGACCAAACTCCTACGGATCACCACGTTCGAGAACGAGCCGCAGCTCCAGGCGCTGCTGGACAAGATCACGACCGCAGACCCGGCATGGGAGCTTCATCAACTGCCGTTGGGTCTGTCTCACGACATCGTCAATCACCCTGAAGAGGCGAAGCACTTCGATGGCTTTGCCTCGCCCTCGGGCCTGAAGTCGGACTCCGAGCGCAATCTGATCGATCACATTCTCGATGAGCCGAATTTCAAGCTGATTGCCGGCGATCCGGTGGCAGAACTTGTGTCCGCGCCAGGCGATGCACGCAAGATTATCGGCGTCAAATGTGCTGACGGTGCGGTTTACGAGGCGGGCACAATCGTGCTTGCCGCAGGTGCAATGTCATCCCCAAGGCTCCTCCAGGACTATCTGCATGGAAGCGGCCTTTGCCTTCCTTGCGGCGAACTGCTCGGCGCCAATTTCAAGATGCACATCAACTCAGCGCTGCTCGGCTTTTCGCCCTTTGTCGATCACGACGTGCTGCGCAAGACGGCCGTACTCTACAATGAAAAGTTTCCGCACTCGTCCATACAATGCCTTGGCTGGATCGATGCCGAGCTTCTCGCTCCGCAAGCGCCGCCCGAACTACCGGGTTTCATGGACAAGTTTCTTGGCAAGCGTGCGATCGGCTTTTGGGCCACGACGGAAGATTCGTCGAGCACCGAGAACCGCATTATCTCGGGCTGGGCCGCCGGCAAGCCCATCATGGATTACAGTCTTGACCGGATGCCGCACGCGGTGAAGGAGCACCATGCCTTGGTCGACAAGTGGCTCGAGCGCTTGCTGGCTGCGGGCCTCGTTGGCTTTAACAAATATATGGGCATGTCCGGTACCGCTCACGCGCTCGGGAGCATGGTGACCGGTCGTGAGCCGGAGAGTTCGGTGGTCAATACCCACGGCAAAGTGCACGGCATGGAGAATCTCTATGTGGGCGATGGCAGCCCTCTGCCGAGGGCGAGCCGCGTGAACCCGTCTCTGACGATTTATGCATGGGGGCTGCGTCTGGGCGATCACTTGGTGGATCGCTTGGGCGATCGCGTGGCGGCTGGATGACGGGCACTGCGAAAAGAGGCTTCCATGCCCGTGCGTTAGAGCGTAATTTTTCCTTCTCGACGGCCAATTGTTAGGGATGCTAAAGCACGCCCCTGCCGCGCGGAATCAAGGGGGAGAGCCGATGCAGGGTGCTGGGGTGAACGAGCAAGACGCAGAACGCGCCGAGTCAAGCTGGTATCTCAGCCGAGACGGCGAGCAACTTGGGCCTCTTACGGACCGCGAGCTTTCCCTGTTCGCCGACGGCGGCAATTTCAAGCCGGGCGATCTCCTTTGGACAGCGGGGATGGATGCCTGGAAGCCTGCCGAGGAGATTTTCGATCTGGCGGCATCTGGTGAGCCCGAGGGCACGCCAGATGAGACCGACCCTGAACAGAAGCCGGCGGCGGAGGCCGACTCGAGCGATGTCGACTTTCTCCATGACGCCGGCGGGATTGAAGACGGCATCACAGACGATTTTGGTGCCTTGTCGACTAAGGCCGATAAAGCGGCCCTTGGCGGCGCCTTGCCCAATCCTTCAGGTGCCGCAACCAGCCTTAAGCCTTCCGCCGGCACCGACAGTGTCGCGTTCGACGCCTTGGACGACGATGATGTCGATCTCTACGACCATCACCCGATTGATCCGGGCCATGAACATCTCGATGGGGACCATTTCGACGGCGATCTGATTGACGGCGAACATGTCGGTGCTCTGGCCAAAGCCATCAGGGGTGAGACGGAGCCCCGCAAGCTCACGTTTCAGGAGCGCATGGCTGCCGAATTCAAGAGTTTTGCCGGGCTTTGCGGGTATCTGTGGGCGGTCTTTATTCTCCTGACCTTGCATGCGGTGGTGGGCGGTGCCCTCAGCGGCGTTGGGCTCAGTTTCTTCCTGCTGACGACGTTCAATGCCTTCTTATTGACGCTAGCGATGCCGCAGCTAGAACGCCGCTTTTTTCAAGGTCTCGAGCACAGTCCGCTCATTTATTCGATCATCTACAAGGTCGCCGTGTTCGTCACACTGCTCTTTTTTGCCTATGTCGTGGAGATGGCAGTGCTCGGTCTTCTTACCGGGGGCGGGCTCGGCGCAGGGATCGGCAATCTTGGCGGTCTCATTGGAGCGGCGATGCTCTGGATCATCTTCTACGGCGCGCTTTTCCCGTATTTTGCCTACAAGGCGTTCGAGAATGCTGTGGGCGCCGATACGATCCGAAAGCTCCTGTTCGGAAAAGTCTGACGTCAGTCCCGGCCGCGCTGGTCCATTGACGCTTAGGCTTGCCGCGCGCCTCAACGGGTCTGGAGACTCATGTGCGCCATTTCTGGCGGGCCAGCGCGCGGGAACGGTGCGAGGCGTGTCTTCCGGCTGCCAGTAAAGTTTGCAACACTCGGTCGAAAGTAATTGTGGTTTTCTCACAAGCACGGGTATGGGTTCCGTTCCGGCGCTAGAAAACGGGCGTGACCGAAGGGACGTCAGATGCCAATTATCGTTCTGCTGCTGCTAGCCGCCATGGTGGCGACATTTGGATTTTGGGGGACGCTCAAAGGCATCATCGGTGCGATTGGCGTAGTCGTTTTGCTGGGCCTGCTCGCGTTGCTAACCGTTTCATTCCTCGTTGCGTGGCTTACGCGGCGCTAGCATGCGAGATGAGCACGTCGCGTCAGCAGAAGCTTCACCATCAGAATTTGTGGTACTTGCCGGTGATGGTGAAGTCCGCCTCTTGGAACTGATATTTCTGAATGACACTTCCCGTGGCCGCCAGGGCGCGGATACAAGCCTCATGCGCTTCCTGGATCTCTTCGGATGACAGGACGTCACCTTCGTCAACCCGCTCCGCCGAGATGAGACACATGGTACCGTCTGTGGCCGAGGCACCCGCTCGGTGGCTCACAAGCGTGCTTGCGATAACACCAGCCCAGAGGAGTATCCAGGCGTGCATCGCTACTCTGCCGCGAGCCTCACATATTCCCCATTTGCAACAGGGCAGGCGGCCCAAAGCTCGGTGAGCGCGGTCATGAGGTAAGCCATCTGTGCGTCCGAGTGGACCGGGGAGGGCGTGAGCCGCATCCGCTCCGTACCCCGGGGCACGGTCGGATAGTTGATAGGCTGCACATAAATCCCGTAATGCGTGAGGAGCGTATCGGTCACTGCCTTGCAGTGGACCGGATCCCCGACCATCACTGGTACGATGTGGCTGGGGTTCTCCATGACGGGCAGACCTGCATCGGCCATCATGGCTTTCAGTGTGTGGACGCGTTCACGATGATGGATGCGCTCACGATCGCTGGTTTTGAGGTGCCGAATCGAGGCCAGGGCGCCTGCGGCAACGGCCGGGGCCAAGGATGTCGTGAAAATGAAGCCCGGAGCATAAGAGCGAATCGCATCGCAGCACGCCTTGCTCGCGGCGATATAACCGCCCATCACGCCGAATCCCTTGGCGAGCGTGCCATTGATGATGTCCACGCGATCCATCACCCCTTCGAGCTCGGCAATACCGCCGCCGCGCGGGCCGTATAGCCCTACCGCATGGACCTCGTCGACATAGGTGAGAGCGTTGTATTTGTCCGCTAAATCGCAGAACGATCCGATGGAGCCGATATGCCCATCCATCGAGTACACGCTCTCGAAGGCGATGAGCTTCGGCGTTTCCAGCGGCACGGTCTGCAGCAGGCTCTCGAGGTGTTCAAGATCGTTGTGCCTGAAAATATGCTTTGGCCCGCCGCCGTGACGGATGCCTTCAATCATTGAGGCGTGATTTTTCTCGTCTGAGAAGATTTGAAGCCCAGGAATCAAGCGGGTCAACGTGGAAAGCGTGGCGTCATTGGCGATATAGGCCGATGTGAACAGGAGCGCGGCTTCCTTGTCGTGCAAGTCCGCAAGCTCTGCCTCAAGTTCCACGTGATAATGGGTGGTGCCCGAGATATTGCGCGTACCGCCGGAACCGGCGCCGACCTCGTCGATCGCCTCGTGCATAGCCTCACGCACCTTTGGATGCTGGCTCATGCCCAGATAATCGTTGGAGCACCAAACCGTGACGTCCTTCGTGCCTTCCGGGGTGTAGTGATGGGCCACCGGATAGGCCCCGCAGCGCCGCTTCAGGTCGGCAAAGACCCGGTACCGGCCCTCTTGGTGAAGAGACTTAAGATGTTGGCGGAATCGATTCTCGTAATTCATCTGTCGCCTGTTTCCCTAGACCACTGGCGTCCGCCAACGCCCCCCTGCAATTGGCCGAACAGAATGGAGATTGTGAGTGCACCCGGCTAGCACAAGCTCTTGGAGGACTTGCTTAAAGTTCAAGCGGGTTACATGCGCACCCTTGATATCTAGCCCAATCGCAGCCTGCTCACAAGGACGGCAGAGTATCCCAAACCTGTTTTAGTGTCGCACGGCGCACACATTGATGTTTGAGACAGCTCAAAGTCAGAATGTTGAATCCCATTCTTTGGACTCTTAAGTCTACCGGCGCCGGCCTCACCTCATCCCTGCTCGATGGTTTCACGCATCGCTCGCAGGAATTCGCGTCTGGAGAAGGGTTTTTGAAGCACCGGCTTTCGCCGATAGGGCTCGGTGAGAATCGATGCGCCGTAACCGGTTGCGAACATATAGGGAACGCCGCGCGAATCGAGCACGTCAGCGACCGGGTAGACCATCTCGCCCGCAAGATTGAGGTCTAGCACCGCGGCATCGACGGTCTTCTCATCGAGAAGTTTCAGAGCTTGGCCGATCCGGCTGGCAGGACCGACAATTTCGCATTCCGAATCAACCAGAATGTCCTCAAGCTGGAGTGCGATCGGGGCCTGATCCTCCACCACCAGGATGCGAAGGCCCTTTAATGTCTTGGTTTCCTTCGGATCGCTCACTGAGCGTTCGCTCCTCATTGTCCGGTTGCCTTCTCTGGGCCCTGTTAGCCATAAGCTGGCGCCTCAAAAACGGGCGCTTTACCCAATCCACGACTCAAGGACCAGCCCCAAAGAGGCGCCCAATGACGGAACGCCCCTAAACAGACCACTTCGGCGGCGAGTTTTAGACCAAGAACAGGTGCTTCGCGAGGCCAAAGATCGTACTTTCGAATGCCAAGCGAATGTGCGCGCGGCGGAAATTCAGCTTGCACAGAGATATGGCCAGCTGTGTCTAGGTTTTGTGCACAGTCCCCCGTAGCTGCGGGTTCACGTGCATTCGGGTTGAGGTGACGACGCAGACACAGCGACAGGACGCCGCGTTCGCTCTAAGTCGCTAATTTTAATTGCTATTCTCCGGACTTTTAGGGAAGTGTTGCAGACCCGATCCTCGACCAGGGCCCGTGACGGAAATGTCACAACAGGATCAAAATCAGCCCTGCCGCCTTTGATAGCAATTTACCTTCTGGCGGGAAGGCGTATAAGCAAACTTAGAACTCTCTCTTGGGTATTGCCGGTCCCAACTTGGCGGGTCAATTACCGGGACGGGCCCAAAAGCCCCGAACATAAAGAGAGTTTGGAATAGTCAATTTGGCGAGGGAAGGTGGACATGAAAATGTTTGGGGGACTGACAAGAACTTCCAGCCGCATTGCCATTGGAGCCGCGCTTGGGGTGACGTTTGGGGCATACGCCCTGAGCACGCCTGCAAACGCACAGAGCTACGGTGGTGATTGCTGCGCGGATCTTGAGGAGCGGGTTGCGGAGCTTGAGGCTTCGACCGTTACTAAAGGAAACAAGAAGGTTTCGGTCACGGTGTCTGGCTGGGTCATCGAGTCGATGAACTGGTGGGACGACGGATCGTTGTCTGACAGCTGGGTTGGCACGAAAGACGCTGACTTGGGTAGCCGTTTCGCTATCACAGGTTCTGCGACGATCGCACCTGGTTGGTCCGGTGGTTATAACCTGACGGTTACGACATCCGGCGCCTGGGCTGGCGGCATTCTTGGTGGCAACAATTTTGGTATCTTTTCGAACCAGTTTGCACAGGACTCGTTTGTGCTTTCGGGCATCAACACGCTGTACTCGTACATGTACATCAAGAGCGATGACTACGGTACGATCAACCTTGGTTATCTGAGCCCTGCCTCGGACAATGCGGCTGTTTTGGCTGACATTTCTGGCACGGTGATCGAGTCCAACGTGGTCTTCTTTGAAGGCGGCGGTTTCATCATGCGCCCGAAGGGTGGCCAAGGCGGCTATAACGGCCTTAATGGCGCTGGCCTGACCTGGGGTGCCTTCCTTGGGTGTTCGCTTGTCGGCCCGATCGGCGGCGACTGCTACGGCGCTCCGCAGAGCGGCATCCGGTACGACTCTCCGACCTTCGGCGGCTTCCGGTTCGAGGTGTCTTACTCGGACGACTACGGCGGTCTGACCAGTGTCTCGGGACCGAATACTGGCCCGCGGTTTGATGCACCTGAGGTTTGGGATGCTGCGTTGTTCTACAATGACGATTGGGGCGACTTCAAAATTTCGGCCGCCTATTCGTACACGATGTCGAACGGCAACTACTTCAGTGCGAACCCGCTGGGCGACACAAACGTTCACCAGGTTGGCGCGACCTTTATGCACGCTCCCACCGGTCTTGGTATCTACGGTTACTACAACTATGAAGATATTGGCGGGAACTTCGTGAACCGCAATGGCGTGCAGCAGGGCGTTCCGAGCTGGGACTCCTGGTACTTGAAGCCCTTCATCAAGCGGGCGTGGAACCCACTTGGCTCGACGGTCCTCTACGGTGAGTACGGTCGTTACAATGATGGCTACAACGGTCAAGCCGGAAACGACCAGTGCGGCACCTTCGTTACGGGGACCACTGCAGGCAACTTCTGCGGTGCGAACGCAGCCAACGGCCTGTTCGTGACGGGTTCGGAAGTGGAGCGCTGGGGTCTTGGTGCGGTTCAGGAGATCGACGCGGCAGCGATGCACGTGTTCGCTCGCTGGCAGAACCAGTCTGCTGACATCGACTTCGTCGGCGTCGATGGGGCCGGCCAAAATCGGAAAGTGAACCAGGGCTTCGACGACTACAACCTGTTCCAGGTTGGTGGGATTATCTTCTTCTAGCCACCACACCAGAACATGACCAATATGGAAGCCGCCCTTCGGGGCGGCTTCTTTTTTTTGCCTTTAGAAAACCCGGCCTCTTTCCCAACGGTCCTGCGCGGTGCGCCTCCGAGCCGTGCTTGCCAAGTTTGGTCGCTCTTATGCCAGGCTGAGAACTTGTGAAAGCGAGGGCCAGCGGCTATTCCTCGGGTCAGGAAACGCAACCCAGACCGAGGTCCGACGAGGGACCGCGCGAGAGTCCCAAAGGCAATCATCAGCCATGCAAGACACAGCAGCAAAGTCGAGGGATGGCTCCGAGCCCGTTCTATCGGTCGAGGACGTATCGTATTGGTATGGAGCAAAGCGCGCGCTCGACGATGTCAGCTTCGATGTTTATCCTGGCCGCGTCACTGCGCTGCTCGGACCCAACGGTGCCGGTAAGACGACGCTGTTTTCACTCATTACACGCCTTTTCGATGCGCCTTCGGGCCGTATTGAAATTGTTGGACGCTCGGCGCTTGACTGGGGCTTTAAGGCGCTTGAGCCGCTTGGTGTGGTGTTCCAGCAGCCCACACTCGATCTCGATCTGACTGTGAGGCAGAATCTCCGGTATTTCGCGGCGCTTCGCGGTTTGCCCCGAGCGGAGGCGGATGAGCGCATGGGCCGGGCACTCACATCGCTCGATATGAAGGAGCGGATTGGAGAGAAGGTTCGTTCTCTCAATGGAGGTCACCGCCGGCGAGTCGAGATCGCCCGGGCACTTCTTCATAGTCCAAAACTGCTTCTTCTCGATGAGCCGACGATTGGGCTGGACGATCCGACCCGGGAAGCGATCGTGCGGCACATCCATGAGTTGGCGCGGACCGATGATATCGGTGTGTTGTGGGCGACTCATCTTTTCGACGAGATCGAGCCGAGAGACGATCTGGTGGTCATCAGCAAGGGACGTGTCGTTGCGCGCGGCGATGTAGAGACGATTGAGAAAGAGACCGGCACCGACAATTTGGGTGAGGCTTTCAAGCGGCTGACCGGCGACAAAGTTGAGGAGGTCGCGGTATGAGCTTGATCCACTATGTCCGGGCCTTCTACGGCATTGTCTGGCGGGAACTTCTGCGCTTCTTGCAGCAGCGCGAGCGCTTCTTCGCGGCCCTGGTACGGCCGCTGATCTGGCTCATTATCTTTGCGGCAGGCTTCCGGGCGGCGCTCGGTATTTCGATTATCCCGCCCTATGAGACCTATATCACCTACGACGTCTACATCACGCCCGGCCTGCTCGCCATGATCCAGCTGTTCCAAGGCATGCAGAGTTCGTTGTCAATGGTCTATGACCGTGAGATGGGGTCCATGCGCGTGTTGCTGACGACGCCATTGCCGCGCTGGTTCCTACTTTTGGCTCGGCTTTTTGCCGGTGTGTTGGTCTCGCTGTTTCAGGTCTATACGTTCTTACTCGTGGCGTATCTGTGCGGTGTGGAATTGCCGGTATGGGGTTATCTGATCGCCCTGCCTGCCCTGATCCTCACCGGTATGATGTTTGGTGCCCTTGGCATGGTGCTGTCCTCGACCATCAAGCAGCTTGAGAACTTCGCCGGCATCATGAATTTCGTGATCTTTCCGATGTTCTTTGCATCGTCTGCCCTCTATCCCTTGTGGAAGATGCGCGAGGGTAGTTGGATTCTGTATGAGATCTGTTTCTACAACCCCTTCACCTGGGCGGTGGAGCTGATCCGATTTTCTTTCTACCAGAAGATGAATTGGGAGGCGCTCGCTGTCGTTGCCGGGTGCACTCTTGTCTTCCTGGCGCTATCGGTGTGGGCGTACGACCCCTCGCGCGGCATTCAGCAGCGCAAAGCCATGGGTCCTGCTGGCGGCTAGTGCGTCCCGCTGGCGGACTTAGAAACGGCCAGCAGGCGGGCGAGCCTCAGCGCAGCCCAAGTTGGCAGCTAGAGCCCGGCGAAGTTTTCGGGGAAGCGTTCCGCCAGATCGTTGTGGAGCGCTTCGACCATTTTGGCGTCACGTTGGCCTTGCGGGATATCGATGGTCTCCACAGCCAAAACGTGGGTGGGGCGCGGCGCCATCAAGACCAGCTGGTCGGCGAGAAGAATCGCTTCCCTTGGATTGTGGGTCACCATCACGGCGGTCGTTGGCCTTGCGGACCAGACATCGAGTAGAAGGCTCCTCAGCCGGTCGGCGGTCCGCTCGTCGAGCGACACAAATGGCTCATCAAGGAGCAGCAGATCGGGCTCCGTCGAAAAGGCGCGGGCCAGAGCTGCTCGCCTCGCCAGGCCCAGGGATAGCTCCTGGGGGTATCGCTGCAGCATGTCATCGACACCGACCGCTTCTGCCAGGGTTTGGAGGTCTTGTTCGGAGAAACCTGGTGCGCAGACCAATTCGATATTCTGCCGTACGGTGCGCCAGGGCAGAAGACGCGGCTCCTGAAACATAAAGCCGAGCCGCGCAGAAGGCGGCATGTCGATCTCACCGGTGTATTGATCGTCGAGCCCGGCCACGGTTCTCAGCAGCGTTGTCTTCCCACAACCCGACGGGCCCATCAGCACTGTCATGCTTTCGGGCTTCAACTCCAACGAGAGGTTGCGGATAGCTGTCAGCCTGGTGCTGTCAGCCCCAATATGCGTCTTCTCGTCGATGCGGATTTTAAACTGGGCGGTTGCGCCAGCGTGTTGAGTGTCGTTCAAGGGGTTGCACCAATAGATATTCGATGGCGAGCATGATTGCCACGAAGGCTAGCGTATAGCCAAGAATGGCAGTCACGTTGAAGAGCTGAAAATTCAGGTGAAGCTCGAAGCCCACGCCGTTCGGACGGCCCAGCAGTTCGACGACCAGCACAATTTTCCAGATGAGCGAAAGACCTGTACGCGAGGCGGTGGCGAAATAAGGCTGAAGCTGCGGCAGGACCACATTGCGGAATTTGCTCCAAGGGGACAGCCGATAGGCTCTCGCCATTTCGTCTAGGCCAGGGTCGAGTGAACGGGCGCCCTCGCGCAAGGTCACGATGACGTTTGGAATCTTGTTGAGCGCGACGGCGCCAATGGCGGCAGCCTCGTTTAGCCCGAACCAGACATAAGCCAAGATAATGATGACCAGGGCCGGCAGATTGAGGAGTACGATCAGCCAAGGGTCGAGCACGCGGTTAACCGCGGGCATCTCGCCCATGATTAGGCCTACTACGCTGCCAATGACCATGGCGACCACAAAGGCCGCCACCACGCGCCAAAGCGTAATGCCGAGCTGGAACAGGAGATCGCCGTGAAGTGCTTCCTCGTAGATATAGGCAATAACTTCAACGGGGCCCGGCAACAGGCGGCTCTGCGCGATGTGCGCAGCCACGAACCACACCAGTAGAAAGCCGATGACAGACAGGATCGCAATCCACGGGCCGCGCAAGTACCACGCGCCCCGCCGGGGGTCAGGTTCTGCAATGCTCACGCTCACTTTGCGGTTCCGTGCCAGAATGTGCCCGGAGCGAGTTCCGTACCCGATCCCACGAGCTTGGTTCCGCCAAGTTCACGCAGGAATTGGTAGAGGATTTTCGCATCCGCTTCTTCGGACGTGACCTGCCGTTCCGGGATGCCTTCACGGAAGCGGCGCCGCAGCGCCTCGAACGTCGCCTCGGTGAAGGAGGGATCGTTCTCACTCATGATGGGTTTCAACCGTTCCCATTCGGCGTCAGAGGTCGCCAGGAGCTCGTTCGCCTTGGCGGCGGCGCGTATAAAGCCGTCGATCGCCTTGGGGTTCTTGTTGGCCCAATCCTCGTTGAAGACATAACCGATCATTGCGACCTCGCCCTTCGCACCGAGTTCGCGAACAACGTCCTCAAGCCCGATCAATTGGGTGAAGCCGATAGCCTCAAGGCGCGCGGCGTAGGGCCAGTAGTTCAGGACCGCGTCGATCTGGCCTTGCTTGGCCCGCGCGGCGAGGAGCGGAGGCGCTCCGAATTCCTGTGTGGTTTCCGCCCGCAGATCGATATTGGCGGTGCGCAGTGCGTAGGCCACGATCAGAAGCCAACTCTTGTCGAGAGGCCCGCCCGCGACGCCAAGGGTCTTACCCTTTAGATCGCCGAGCGTCTTGATGGGCGAATCGGGTGGCACCATGATCGCCCCCAGCGCCGTTGTGAATGGCGCGAAGGTGAAGTCCGCGCCCTGCGCCCGCTCACGCGAGACAAAGAGCCAGTCGGTGGCTACAAGGTCCAAAGATCCGCCTTGGAGGCCAACAGCCGTGCCTTGCGTGCTCGCGAGTGGTGTGATGTCGAGCTCGATCCCCTCAGCTTTGTCTAATCCATTGGCCTGGATCGTATCGAGGACCCAACTCACCGTGCCGAACTTCAAGACGCCGACCCGGATTGGTTCCGCCTCGTTTGCATGCGCAAGGTCCTTGGGCGCAAAGGCGCAAAACGCCAAAGCGAGAACCAGAAAGGCTAATAGACGTGATCGCAACGGGGCTCCTCCAAGAGTGGTTTTAAATTCCAGGTTCTTTGATTGGTGCCAAGGCCTGCGCACCCGAAGCGTCTGTTGCGGACAGGCACGCGTGGCCATGACCTTTTTTGGCAAGGACTGGAAAGATTATGGCGCGTCGTCGGCGAGAGTGGCTGAGCCTAATCTACAAGATGCGCCGCGCTTCGCAAGGTTCCATTCGGTGCCTGCCAATGATCCCACAAGGGTTGCCAAGTCTCCCAAGGCTATTGCCAAACCTCTGAAAGGGCGACCAAAACGCCTCCCGCAAGTCTCAATTGCATTAGCTCGCCGCCTTCAGCCGATAGCCGTGACCGCGCACAGTCTCGATCAGAGGGTCCCGTCCCTTCGTGTCGATCTTCCGGCGCATGCGGGCGATGTAGACATCCACCACATTGGTCAGCGGGTCTTCGCTATATCCCCAAACCTGATTGAGGATGCGCGTGCGCGAGAAGACGCGGCCTGGCGCGTTCATCAGCAACTCGAGAATCGCCAGTTCCTTTGAGGTGAGTTTGATGGACTCGCCGCCACGCTTCACCTCCAGTTGCTCGCGGTCCAACTCCAAGTCCGCCACGGTCAGCACGTTGGAGCTTTGCGCGAAATTGTGAGTACGGCGCACTAAGGCCTCGATGCGGACCAACAGCTCATCAAAGTCGAAGGGCTTAGTGAGATAGTCGTCCGCCCCGATTTTGATGCCTTTGATCTTGTCCTCAAGTGCGTCCATCGCTGTCAGCATCAGAATCGGTGTGTGCTCTCCATCCTGGCGCAGGCGCTGGCAGACGTCGTAACCGTGCATGTCCGGGAGCATGAGATCGAGAATGATCACGTCGAACTCGCCGGTCTTGGCCAGCTCGACACCATCGCCGCCGGTTTGGGCGACGGTGACCCCATGGCTTTCTGCGCGAAGACCGCGGTCGATGAAGTCGGCAACGCGCGGTTCGTCCTCAACCAAAAGTACGTTCACGCGTCCCTCCCTTCCGATTGTCCCTGCAGGCTCACCAGAACGGTCGTTCCTTCCCCTTCTTTGCTTTTTATCTCAATTTTCCCCTTATGTGCGTCCACGATTGCCTTGGCCACGGGAAGACCGAGGCCTAAGCCTTCCTCGTTGATCTCAGCGGCGTTGCCTGCCCGGCGAAAGCGCTCGAAGACACCGTCCAAATCCTCTTGCGGGATTCCGACACCGGAATCGGAGATGGCTACGGTGACGGACCCATTCGACCGACCGACCCGGACATTGATCGTCCCTTTCGGGTTGGAGTAGCGGACCGCATTGTCCAGGAGAATGAGGAGAAGCTGACGCAAGCGGACCCGATCACCCTGAATGGTCTCGTGAGGCGTGCCGCCAGAGAATTCAACGCCGACATCGCGATTGTAGGCGACAACCCTTGCATCGCCGCAGACGCTTTCCGCCAGGTCGGTGAGGTCCACGGGCTGGATCTTGAGTTTGGCCGCGCCCGCGCCTTGGCGGGCGATGAATAAGAGGTCGCCCACCAGAACGGAGAGATACTTTGCCTGCTCTACGATGCGCTCAATGGAGTGCTTGTACTCCGCGATCTTCTTGTTACGTCCACGCAGCGAAATCTCGCCTTCGCCGCGAATGACGGTCAGCGGGGTGCGGAGCTCGTGACTGATGTCGGCAAAAAAGGCGCGGCGCGTCTCATCGATCTTACGCAGCGAATCGTTGGCTTGGCGCAGCTCTTCCGTGCGCTCTGCCACGATTGTCTCCAGATTAGCACGGGCATCTTGGAGCGCCTTCTGATGCTCTTGGAGATCCGCCGCCATATTGTTGAAGCTGCGGCCAAGCTCAGCGAATTCGTCCCGGCCCGACACATCGATGCGGTAGGACAGATCGCCCTCCGCCAGCTTTCGTGTGCCGTGGAGCAGCCCGGCCAAAGGCGCGCGCAAACCTTGCACGAGTAGGATTGTAAGGGCGAGCGTCGTGAGAATGGCGAGCGCAGCGTGGATCGTGCTGATGCGCTCAAGCCGGGTGAGAAGCCTTGAGGCGTCTGCATCGATTCTCAGGACCTCGGCCGTTTCGTCAGCGACGGCAATTTCGATCAGCTCGTTGAGCTTGCGGTCGATCCCACCCTTGAGGAGGTCGACCAGATTTTGCCAGGCGACATCGGGCCGCCCGCGGCTTCTCAGCTGCTCGACCTCGGCAAGCTGGTCGAGCGTGCGCTGGTACTCGCGGCGAATGGATTTGAGCCGCTCGACTTCCGCCGTCTCGACCTGTCGCTCCGAGGGACTCACAAGAGCAAGCTCTCTCTCAGACAGGTCCTGGAGCGCCGATAAGTCGGATTCGATGACCTTTTTCAGATAGGCCTCGCCCAGGGGCCGGTCGGACAGGCCGGTGAGGAGCGTATCGGTCCAGGCCTTGAAGAGCTGCTGGCTATGCCGCGAAAGCTGGAGTTGCCGCTCCAGCTGCTCGTGCGCGATACGAGAGCGGATCCAATAGCGATGCGATTGTGCCACACCCCAATAGGAAAATGCCGCCGCCGACAATGACATTGCAAGCAACAAACAAGCGGCGATCAAAAGCTTCGTACGGTATCGCATGGGATGCAAAACGCTCCTCAGCAGCCGCGTCGAGACACGTCCGGGCACAGTTTTTTTGAGCCTCGGTCCGTTCCCCGGCTGAACGAAGCGGTAGACTACCTATACTGCATTATCACAAGATAGACGGGCGTTCCCACGGCTGGGGGGGGCGACCGTTCCTCGGCTTGCGTCAGGAGATGCGATCCAGCGTTCTCTCGAGCGCACCTCAAATCTGCTGCACCAACTATGTACGAGAGTCTGCAAACACCTTATAGTCCCTAGATATTTGGCAAAGAG
>Ga0316192_10000478_pt1 | contig 29429 bp, 27 predicted proteins | sample MerIslwburrow_MG_FD_204931 | JGI IMG/M metagenome (GOLD analysis project Ga0316192, IMG submission 204931) | Coastal sediment microbial communities from Maine, United States - Merrow Island worm burrow | ecosystem: Environmental > Aquatic > Marine > Coastal > Sediment | place: USA: Maine...
TATCAGTCACCAGCAGAGAAGTTCGCAGACTGTGTTGCGGCGATCGGTTGAATCGGCAGTCATTAGCGGACATCGGACCGCGACTCAGGGAGGTCCGGTTTACGCCCGTAAGCAGACATCCTCGGCCTGACCGTGCCGGCCATTGCCGTTCGGGAGCAACTCACGATCGGGTATCTGTCTCGCCTCTTGCGGCTTCCGTCTCTAGCGCCCGATATCGTCACGGCCATCATCAACGGCCAACACCCGCCTCAACTCAGTGCAAAGCGGCTTATGCGTCTCGCCCTCGAACTCCCAACCGACTGGGCTGACCAGCGGAAACTGCTAGGATTCCAAAGGGTGTAGCAGCGCGTTTGGCGCGGTGCCCACGCGCTGCGTCCGAGCCGTCGCTGGAAATGTTGACCCCCAAATGCCGCTCAAGAGATTCTCACGTCAGAGCGCACGCGAATACGACGCAAAATCGTCTCTGCCGCTCACACCAAAATCTGAGGAGCCAAAATCTGGCGCAGTTCTGCGACAAATTCGGCCGCACTGCCCGGCCGCTACTCGTACCCGGTCGATCAGGAAAAACGTGGCTGGGGCGCCAGGATTCGAACCTGGGATCACGGGATCAAAACCCGGTGCCTTACCGCTTGGCTACGCCCCAAAACCGTGCGCGTCTCTGCGCCTATATATGAGAGAGTGGCTCTCCCCCGCCAAACATATTGGCGCGGGGTGCCCTCCTACCAGTATCGGGCCTTTGGGGCAATGGATCGGCTGGCGCGGCGCCAAAACTTTCCCCCAAGGCCCAAGCTTGTCTTTGTTGCGGGCGCGGGCCGGGCCGTCTATATACGGTCCCTCTTCTGCCAAGGCGGAGTGTAGCGCAGCCTGGTAGCGCACCTCGTTCGGGACGAGGGGGTCGCAAGTTCAAATCTTGCCACTCCGACCATTGATTTTCCCGGCAAAATTCGGCCCGCGTGGAACCGCGCTCGATGGGTAATGCCTCTCTTGGGCTATCGGCTGCATGCACAATTCTGCAGGACGTGCCGAAACGTTATCCGTTTTACTCTACCGCGAACACGGCCCACCTGACGCGACCCGGTTAGCGGCTGCTCAAGAGACAGCCGTTGTCGCTACGGCGTCTCAGCGGGTTTCCACGTCTCGTCCGGTGCGAATGTATCGATCTCGCTTACGGTCTCCACCGTCTCCTCACCGAGATCCTTCTCAAGCACGACCCCGTCCTGATTGACGATGAAGGTCATAATGCCCGAATTGCCGTATTCCGCCGGATGGGCGATCAGCGCAAATCCTCCGCTCATGCGACCCTCGACCAAATAGTCTTTGGCGCCGCCTTTCGCGCCCTCGCCCTGGGCTTCGAGAATCCGGAAATAATAGCCGTGATAGGGGATCGGCTTCACGCCATCGGGCTCGTAGCCTTCGTCCGTGATCTCAGCGAACTTTTCACCGAGCGGGCTTGGATCTTCGCCCTCCCCGGTCGGCCAAAACAGCCCGTCCTTATTTCCAGGCTGGCTGATGATGCGCTGCGCATAGGCGGGCGGGCTTTTCCCGTCGACACCAAGCGCCGCATAGGCCTCTTGCGCCTTCACATAGAGACGCGCCGCCTCAATAGCCGACAATTCGTTTCGTCCGATACGGCGGATGAGAATCTCTTCAAGGCCCGCCTCGGTATCGAATTCCCATTTTCCATCGTCTGTTTTCACAACCGGGATAGGGAAAGGCCAATCGTCCTCGCCAAGGAGTAGCACGACGAAGTCGTCGCCCTCAGCCTCCAGCTTGTGCCCTTTGTCATAGGCTTCCATGAAGCTCTCGCGCGCATTCTTGTCCGCAACCGCATCTCCGGAGCTGATGACGCTCTGTCCATCGGTCCCGAGAATATCGAGCAGCTTCTCTTTTTCGCTACCGCGCGCGGCGGCGACCAGCGCCTCGATCGCCGCATCGGGCGTTGCGAATTGCTCCTCGGCCTGCGCCGGAACACACAACGTCAAAGCCACTGCGCCGAGCAGCGCCCGGCAAATTTGTCGAACTAACGGCATCCCATCCACCATTGCTGGTTATCACTCATTGTCTTTTGTTTCCGCTCATGTCTATCGCCGGCGCCCGCCGCCCCGTCCGCCACCGCCCGCGCGGTGACCACCGCCGGACCGGCCTCTGGAGACATTCCGATTCCCGGCACTTGCCCGGCCACGGCTCGCCGCACTCCGCGTCCGGCTTGCATCGCGTTTCTGGAACGCGTTTCCGCTCGGCTTGCTCTGAGACTTTCTTGCCGCGGGCTTCTTGGGTGCTGGTTTCTTCGCCGCAGGTTTCTTGGGCGCAGGTCTGTTTGCGGGCTTGTTGGCCGCCTGTCTGTTTGCAGGCCTCTTGGCCGCAGGTTTGTTCGCGGCGGACTTGTTTTTCGGCCCAGCCTGGATATCGCCCCTGTTTGGACGATTGCCTCCACCTGCGTTTGGGCGATTCCCGCTGCCGGCACTGGGACGCTCACCACCACCTGGCCGCTTGAGCCCGGCCTCGATGTCCCCAACTGTCGGCCGCTTGTTCCCGGCGAGGTTGCCGCCGCCGGGACGCCCATCGCCGCCGCCCGGCCGCTTATCACCGAGATTACCACCACCTGGACGTCCATCGCCGCCACCAGGCCGCTTGTCGCCGAGATTGCCACCACCTGGAGGTCCATCGCCGCCGCCAGGCCGCCTGTCTCCAGGACGTTTGTCGCCAAGGTTGGCCTGATTTCCACCTGAGAACTTATTCTTGACGTTGGTATTGTTGTATTGGACGCCGCGACGGTGAGCGGAATTATGCTCCCATTTCTGGGCATTGATGTTGTTTCGGTTGATCGTGTTGCCGCTGATGTTCCGGTTCACATTGACGTTGATGTCGTTCCGGCCCCAGTTGAACCCGTTGCCCCAAACCGCATTGCCGATCGCAAAGCCCGCACTCCAAACAAGCCCTGTCGCGAGCGCGCTGCCGAAGCCATAGCCGACCGGTGGGGGGAAATAGTAAGGCGCATAGCGTGGATAGGGCCAGGTGCCGTAGACCACTGACGGCTCATAATAGGGGACATAGACCGTCTCGGGATTTGTCGGCTCGATGACGATGACATCTCTCGTCGCCTGCCCGCCTTGGGGGGCTGCTTGTCCCCCTTCTGCGGAGGCTGGCGGGTCTTGCACGACGGTCTGCGTCACCGTCACTGTTTGCTGCGGGTTGGATTCGAGCTTGCCGTTCTCTTTCGCGCGAGCCCGCAAACTCTGAACCGCATCCATGACGTCCGCCTGTTGAGCGAGAACGGCGTTGCCCAGATTCTCCGTCCAGTCGAGGTCCTCGTTCATCATGTTCAAGGCATCGGGCACGGCGACGAGCCCCTTGATGCTGTCGTCCCAATCCTGCTCCTTGAGTGCCTCTTGGAGCGCATCGCCCTTCAACTCTTTGTTCTTCTCGTACCAGCGATCCGCCTGCACCACTTCAAGAGGATAGGTAGAAGCGATCAGCACGTCCGCGAGAAGCGGATCGGGGTAGAGCGCGATGGGCGCCACTAATTGCTCAAGCTGACCCTCGCTGAGGAGAGAGTCGTCCGGCGCGGCTGTCGAAGATTGATCCGCGGTCGGGGGCTCTGCCGCAGGCGTGTCCGCCGCCGGCTGGGTCTCAGCCACAGAGGTCTCGTTTGGCGCTTCTTGTGCCTGGTTGGCCTCTTGCGCTAGAGCGGCACCTTGAATCCAAAGAGCTCCAATCAGCGCCATGGGAATCATATCGAAACGCATTGCTTTACCCAACTTTCGTTTTCTCGCCGCTCTTCCTCAATCGAGACCGAGGATGGGGCCGTGCGCCAAAAAGTATGCCCAAAAAAATACGATTGTCCTGCGTCGGCTTATGACCCACCGTTCAGGTTGTAAATCACCTTTTGAGCTCTCCATACGCCTTGAGCGTCCTTCACCATCACGACCGCTTGCTTGCCCTTCTTGGTCGCTCCGTCCTTAAACGTCCACTCCATGCCCGTGGTCACAACGGCGAGGCCACCACGTCCCTCGAACGTCCAATCCGACAGCTTGAAGTCCTTGAGTTCAGACAGGTCGGCCTGAACGAATTTGCGGAGGCTCTCGATCCCTTTGATGCTTGGGTGATTGGGCGGCATCAAGGTGGCGTCCTTGGCCCAAAACTCGGACCAGACCTTCCAATCCGCCGCAACGAGGGCATCTGATGCCTTCTTGAAGACGTCCTTGATAGCCGAAATTTCCGCGTCGGAGAGCCTCATAGAGGCTTGCATTGCCTCGGCTTTGACGGCAGGCGCAGACGGCAGTAGCGATCCCGTGACAAGGATAGCGGCGGCAAACGAGGCCGCAAGTACGGCAGAGCGACCAGATGGCATAGACGTTTCTTCTTCTCTCAGACCATTTCTCCTATGAGCGGCCCCTTTACGACCAAAAGACGGCTTCTGCGCCAAAGACGGGGGAGAGCTATAGAATTAGCGCCACACGCTGAACGAACCACACGGCGGCCAAGGAGCCGATACCATACCCAAGAGCAGTTTGCAGCCAAGGGAGCTTTAGTTTCAGCAGGCGGTTGAACAACGCTTTTGCTGCCAGCACCGCGAACACGAAGAGGAGCTGACCCGCCTCCACGCCGAGATTGAAACTTAGCAGCGCGAGCGGCACATCCAATTGCGGCAGGCCGATCTCTTTCAGGGCGCCTCCAAAGCCCAAGCCGTGCAAGAGTCCAAAAGCGAATGCGACTACCCAAGGCGCCCGTTTGGTGAAATTCGTTTCCGGACCGCTCTGTCGCAAAATCTCCGCTGCCACAAACATGATACTGAGCGCAATGACGGCTTCGACGGGTGCTTGGGGGATGTGCGCCCACCCCAAGGCCGCCAACCCCAAGGTGATGCTGTGAGCCAATGTGAAGGCTGTGATCACCTTGACCAGCATCCGGACATCGCGAACCAGCAACAGCAGCGCGAGCACAAAGAGCAAGTGATCGACGCCAAGAAGAATGTGCTCGACCCCTAAAAGGAAGTAGGTCCTGGCGGTATCGAACCAGGTCGGGTCGGCGGCCACGGTGAAGGCGGGGTTGTCGGGGGTGAGTCGCCCGGCTTGGACAGCGCCGTTCGTGCCCTCGACGCGCACGACGACATCGGTGAACGTGCGCGACAGGCCATCGATCGAAACCTCCCGGCCAGCCAGGCCACCCGGGCAACGTACTGCCAAATGTTCTAGAAGCGCGGCGCCGGCGCGTTCTGTCCTTGGCGACGAAGTCTCGGTGCAATCGGCGGGCAAGCGGACATAGAGACTAAGACGCAAGTCGCCTCGCATCGGCACCTTGAAGCGCAAGTCGTAGGTCTCCGCGCCCGTTTGGTTGATCTCCAAGAAGCCGGGGCGAAGCTCATGAGTAAGAGCGGGCAAGGAGGCCGCAACGAGCGCCATGAGCCCCAACATGAAGGTGCCAAGGCGGCGGATCACTGCACCGCCTTCGCATCTTGTGCGCTCTTCTTGGCCGAGGGGAGTGCTACCTCGTATTGCGCGAGCAGCTTATCGTAGGCCTCTTTGCGATAGTCCTCGCGCTTCAGGGCCCGCCAGTCCCGCAGAACTGCTGCCCGCACTTCCTCGAGTGGCGGATCATAGCCGTCGACGCGCTTGCTCACGCGCACCAGGTGCAGGCCGAACGGCGACGTGATTGGACCGGCCCACTCGCCGAGCGGAAGCGTGAGCAACTCTTTCGCAAACGCATCCCCGAAATCACGCACGATGCTAGCTTGCGGCGAGAGGAGCTTTTCCGGGGGCAGCAATGTCGGATCCCCAGCGCTCGCAGGGTCCTCGCCTGCCTTCAGACCTTTGAGCGTCTTTGCGGCACGCAGCTTTGCGTCCTCCTCGCCTGTCTTCGGATTGATGAAGACTTGCTCGAAGGCGAGCTTCGGCGCGACACGGTACGATTCTTTATGTTCATCGAGATAGGCTTGTAGCGCGGCATCGTCACCAGCTAGCTGGTCCTCACCAGGCTCGGAGAGAAACTCCATCTTTTGCTGCATACGACGCCGGATCAATGTGTCGTCGCGGTCGAGCCCGAGCTTCACCGCTTCGCGATAATAGACCTCTTCCTTGATAAAGGCATCGACGAGCCCGCGCAGCTCTTGCTGGCTCGGTGGACGTTGCCATGTTTTCGCAAAGACCTGGGAGAGCTGCGCCACCCTGCCCTCTGTCACCACGATCCGGTCGCGCGCCGTTTCCTCTTTGTCGTCGCCCACCAAAGCATAGAGTGCGAACACCACAGCACCGATGACCAGAAAATGCACGAGCGGTTCGCGAAACAGGCGGGAACGAATGGCCATGCGCTAACCTGCTTTCTCTTGAGCCTGCCAGGCCGCGGTCCTGACATAGAGTGAGTTCGGACACACCAAGTTCATGATGCCGCGGGCGATTTCCCTTGGATTGTGATGCCCGCAAGCCAGCGCCGGCCCGGTGGCGAGCACAAGGCTTGCTACCGACATCGAAGCCAATCGCACTTGCTGCATAATTGCACTCTCCAACGGCATGGACGAAGACCCACCCTCCCCTTACGGCGTGTACCATATCGGCGACGACCAGGCGCGCTCCTGAATCACAGCTGGGGTGTCCGGCAACAATTGCAGGCCATTGCGGACAGCGTCATAGGTGGACCAGCGGGGCGTTGGAATTTCCAGGACCCGCGCGTAGTAGAGCGCGTGCTGCTTGGGATCGAACGCTGTGTCAGTCCAGCTTCCGATCAGTTCGGGACTGCCAATCGAATTCTCATAGCGGGCCGTCTTGAGGTCGACTGTGTTGCCTACGGGCGTGGGCTTGCCATCGGCTCCCGCCCTACGGCCTGCCGACCAGACAACATCCACGATCTTCTCCTGCGGCTCGCCCTGGTCATCCACCCAGCCTTTAATGATCTGGATACGATCGAGATTGGCACCAATTGGGTCCATCATCGCATGCACCGTGAAGGTTGGCACCTCGCTCAACCCCTCGAGCGTGCCGCCCATCGGGACACCTTTGCCGTAGCCATCGGCGACGAGCGCGACGGGATCGTCGGAAGCCTCAAGCCCAGAACCGCCAAAGAAGCGCACTCTGATGCGCGGCCCTGAGGTTGCAAATGTCTCACGCGCGCGCATGGCATCGAAGATGGCACCGCGCGTGTTCCTCGTCGCCCAAACGCCTGTCAAAGCCCCCGGGTTCGAGTCCTTGCCCATGATCCAGCCGGCGATATCTTTGTCGCGCCGCCGCGCAACGGAACCATCCGCACCGCCATGGCTGCCGATGTAATTCGCTTCCGCCACATCGCTCGGCAGTCCATTGTGATTATCCGTCCCTCCGACAAAGCCGAGTTGGTAAGGGTTCTCTCCGAGCGTCTTGTCGTAGTGAAGGCCTTTGATGATCGCCCACCGGACAAAGTTCTCTTTTTGAAATGTGCGGCCGCTGTAATTCTGGATGCTGTCGCCGTTCTCGAAATCCGCAAACTCGTCCGCCGGCCAGAGTTTTCTATTCACCTCTGAATTGGCTTTGATTTGCATCATCTCGATCAGCGGCTCCCACTTGCTGCGCGAGCGGGCGTAGTCCGCATCGATGGGATCGCCCGCATTGTCGAGCGGCTCGAACATGAACCCCTTGGACGCATTGGAGTTGTGCGGAATGGCGAACAGTGTCGAGCCTGCCCGCTCCTGCTCGGCCAACCATTTCCACAATCCTTCCTCATCGCTTGTGTCCACCGCACTGATGGGAAGCCGGGGCACCTTGGTGTCACGGAAGAAGACGTTGCGGTGCATGTTCCCGCCCTTGGGCGCGGCTGACCATTCAAACGCGGGGATGGTTGTGAATGTGCCCGGCTCGTAGTGGCGCTCGGCCGCATCGACCATGACCCGCCAACCGCTGTGTAAGGCCTCGTCACCGGGATAGAAGTCCGTGTGCGCGGGCGCTCCCGACCGGTTATTGGACACGACATATTTCAAGAACCAGGCTTCCTGCTCCTCGAAGTCATCAAGCCCGCGCAGCTCGACAAGTTTTGGGTTGTCGTAACCGGGAGATGTCTCCACCTGCGCCGCGTACATCTCCCCGAGATATTCCGCGTGATCGGTAATCGCGACGAAGTCGAGAGGACGGCCAATGCTGTGCGGGCGCCCATAAGCCGTGACCGCGCCACCCTTAGCGAAGTGATAGGCATCGTCGGGGGTCAACTTGTTGCCCCCAATATACGCATCGAGCGAGTACGAGGTATGGACGTGCTGTTCGCCGAAATAGGCGTCCTTCAGAGGATTCTCTGGAATGGCCGCTTCTCTTTCGGCCACAGGCTGTTCATCGCTGGCGCTCGCAATGTCTGACGCGGCAGAGACCGCCAGGACAAGTGCAAGAACAAGGGCTGGGGCAACTCTCGCTCCGTACGCCACAATTTTCATCCCGTCGTGCCTTTCCTTTGCCTTGGAGCTAACCTTTTGGCGAATACCAAATGGGCGAGGTGTAGGCGCGTTCTTGCCCTTGAAGAGGAATGTCGGCCGGCAAATTGAGCCCGAACTTTGCCGCGTCATAGGCTGTCCAACGCGGTGTCGGAATCTCAAGCACGCGTGCGTAATAGAATGCCTTCAGGTTCGGATCGAAGTCAGGGTCTGTCCATACCGTCACAAGCTCGGCAGCGCCGATCGTATTGGTCCAGCTTGGGATCGAAAGGTCGACCGTGTTCCCGACCGGGGGCACTTCGCCGTCAGCGCCAGGTTTGCGGTCCCCTGACCAAACCGCATCGTAGACCTTCTCCTGCGTCGTACCCTCGGCGTCTACCCAACCCTTGATGATTTGAACGCGGTCGAGATTGGCGCCGATCGGATCGCGCAAGGCATAGACCAAAAAGGCTGGTACTTTCCCAGCTGGCGCGGGCTTCAGATCTCCCCCCATTGGCACACCTTTGTTGTAGCCGATCAACGCGAGATCGCGGCGCTGCGCATCGTCACCGGTGAAATCGAATCCGCCAAAGAAGCGCACCCGCATACGTGGCCCCGTGGTCGCATAGACCTCCCGGCGCTCCATCGCATCGAACAGTGCTTCACGGGTGTTCTCAGGCGCCCACACGGCCGTCAAACCGGAGGTGATGTACTGCCAGCTAAACAGCTTGGCGCCATTCTCCTTGTTCTCCTTGGACAGGTGATCCGCCCGGTGGGGACTCGGCTCGTACTGAGTGAACTTGCCGAAGAAGTTGTCGTTGTCGGGTGTGGTCAGACCGACATGATTGTCGCTCGCACCGACCAGGCCAAACTTGAAGGGGTTCACCCCAAGTCTCGCTTCAAGCTCCAAACCGCGCTTCAACCCTGAGCGTGCATACTCACCAGGCAGCATCTCCGGTGTCTTCGCCGTGCTGAGGTCGAGATTGCCCATGTCCCAGGTCTCGTAGCTCGCGAACTCGTCCTCTGGCGAGAGCAATGGGTGCGCCTCACCGTCACCCTTGATCTGGGTTGCCTCGTAGAGACGTTCCCATTTTTGACGCGCTTTCGCGTAGTCGGTGTCGAACGCCGCACCGTCAGAGAAATCGTCGCTTTTGGCGAACATCATGCCATTCGACAAATTTCCATTGTGGGGGATGGCCAGCACGTCGCCGCCCGTCGCGACTTCATAGGCCTCCATCCACTTCCAAAGCTGCCGCGGATCGGGGCTGCCGACTGGTGGCGTCGTGGTGTACGGCAGCGTTTGCCGCGCGCGCTCCGGTCCGTCGCGGAATATCACCACGCGGTGCAAATTGTTGCCCTTCACAAGTGAGGTCCACTCATAACCGATCAGCGCGGTGAAATTGTGCGGGTCGTTGAACTCTTCGGCCGCGTCAACCAACTCACCCCAGACCGCTTTGTAGGCCGGGTTTCCAGGCTGATAGTTGAGCGCATCGGGCAGCGTCCCTTGCGCAAACTGGCCGACAAGTTGGGTCGCCGCATCCGCCGCCACCTGGCCACCCGTGGCAAAGGCCTCATGAAATTTCTTACCGAGAGGGTCAGCGACAATGTTGGGGGCGCCGGCCAAGATATCGTTGATGGCGCCCATTCCGTCTGAATGATCGGTGATCACATAGAAATCGAGCGGACGGCTAAGCTTCACCGGCTGACCCGTGTTCGATTTCACCTGCATGCCACGAGCGAGGCGGTAAGCATCGCGCGGTCCAAGCCGCGTTCCACCGCCGCCCGCGTCCGCCGAGATACTGGTGTGGCTATGGGTATCGCCGAAATAGACGTCGGTCGGATAAGCGCGATCCACGTAAGGGGAATATGGGCGCCCCTTATAGATATCCGCCGTCACGCCGCCGCTGTCTTGGGCCGCTGTTGGCGACATCAATCCGAGCGACACCGCCAGAGTGGCACCAAGTGAGACTAACCAGTGCGTCATTCGAGAGCTCAACAATGATCCATTGCTTTGAGTCATACTTGTTCAACCTGCAGGTCCGATACGCATTCTGCGTGACACCACGAGCCGACAGCTGGACACGGAAGCGGAGCCCGCTCCAGAGCCGCCGGGAGTAAGCAACCGGCCCCAACGCAAAGACGCTCGATCTTTGCGCGCTTGGTGCCCGATCGATCTTCTAAGTTTTTGGCGTGTACCAGATGGGTGAGGTGTAGGCCCTCTCCTGGGTCGTCATCGGCACGTCGTCGGTCATTTTGACATCGAAGCGCTCGGCCTCGTAGGACGTCCAGCGGGGCGTCGGGATTTCGATGACGCGCGCGTAATAGAAAGCGCGCTTGTCTGGATCGAAGTCTGGGTCCTTCCAAACAGCAATCATCTCAGGATCACCGATTGAATTGCTCCAAGTGGCATTCTCGACATCCACCGTGTTACCAACCGGGGGAAGCTTGCCGTTCGCCCCTGGCTTGCGGTCATCACTCCAAACAACATCGTAGACCTGCTCTTCGGTCTTACCGTCTTCGTTCAACCAGCCCTTCACGATCTGGATACGATCGAGATTGCCGCTATAGGGATCCTTCGCCGCCGCAACGAGGAAGGTCGGCGCCTTGCCGTCCGGAGCGTTCTTTAAGTCGCCGCCCATGGGCACACCCTTGGTGTAGCCAGCATTAGCTGGAAGCCGCGTCTTGGTGTCGCCCTCGTTGAAATCCCAACCGCCGAAGAAGCGCACTGTCATGCGTGGGCCGGTTGTCGCGTAGGTCTCCTTGCGCTTCATCGCATCGAAGATCGCCTCGCGCGTATTCTCCGTTGCCCACACACCGGCATAGCCACTGGCGGCCTGCTGCCAACCCCGAATCGTGAACTTCGGGTCAGGCGCCTCGATCACAACATGTTCCCAGCGATGCGGCTCCGGTTCCACACCAGAGTGCTTGCCAAAGAAGTTCTCCTCCTCAACGGCCGTGAACGACGTGTGAGAATCGGTCGATCCGACCATGCCGAACTTGTATGGGTTGACGCCAAGAGCCTTGTCCAATTTCAGCCCGGTCTTCAGCGCCTCGCGAGCATATTCCCATTGGAACATGTCATCGGTCTTGGCCTCGGTGCCGTTGAGGTTGGATTTGTCCCAGGTTTCGTAGTCGGCGAATTCGTCGTTGGGAGACAGGAAGGGATGAGCTTCGCTGTCACCCTTGATCTGGGTGACTTCGACGAGCGGCTCAAGTTCAGCACGCATCGAGGCGAGCTCTTTGCTAAGGGGCTTTCCGTCGAAGGACTCGACCTTGAACATGCGGCCATTCGATAAATTCCCGTTATGGGGGATGGCGAGAACTTCAGCGCCCGTCTTCACCTTCAGCGAAACGAGGTGCTTCCAGAGGTCCTCGGGGTTCTTGCTGTCGAATTGCGAGAAGGGAACCGTGCGATTGGCGGCATTTGAATCGCCGCGGAAGATCACGTTGCGGTGCAGATTGTCCCCGCCGATCGCCGTCCACTCGTAGCCGATCAGCGCTGTGAATTTGCCTGGCTCGTTGTATCTGTCGGCGAGCGCTGTGTAGTTCTGCCATGCATTGCGCACGGCCTCATCGCTCTTGATCGGTGGCTCGTCGCCAGAGAGCGAGGCCACGATTTCCATGGCCGTGTCGAAGGTCTTGTTCGCATCGCCACTGGTCAGGGCTTCGTGCCACCGCTTTCCAATTTTGGTGGAGAGAATCTCCTGATTTCCGCCGAGAAGTTGCGGCATCAAACCATACATTTCGGCGTGATCGGAAATCACCAGAAAGTCGAGCGGCCGGGAGAGTTTGGCTCGAAGACCGTGTGTGGTCGTCACCTCATCACCGCGCGCGAAGCGATAGGCGTCCTCTTGGCCAATGCGGTTCATGGTTCCCGCATCGACGGAAACGGCCGTGTGCAGATGCGTGTCTCCCCAAAGCACCTTGGTCGGAAAGTTCCGTCCCGCATACGGGGAGAACTCGGGCTTGGCGACCGCGGCGATACCATCTTTCGTTGGAAGCTGGTCTGCGCTCACGGGGGGGACAAACGCACTCGTTGCCAGCAGAGCGGCACCAAGAGATTTGGCAATATAAGAAGTCTTCATGGTCTTCTTTCTTTGTAACATTCGTACCGTCAGCGTGGTGACTCATCGCCTTGTGTTCAACCGCTATGGCTCGCCCTATCTTCAGAGGACGAGCCGCAACAGAGATCGTGCCCTGCGAGACCGGATGCTCAGCTTGGCGTGTACCAAATCGGCGAGGTGTAGGCCCGCTCTTGTGTTGAGACCGGCGCCCCTTCGGGAATGTCGATCCCGAAGCGGAAGGCGTCATAGGTCGACCAGCGCGGCGTTGGTATCTCCAACACACGCGCGTAATAGAACGCCTTCTGGTCTGAATCGAAGTCCGGGTCGGTCCATACGGCACCGAGTTCGGAATCGCCGATGCTGTTCGTGAAGCTCGCGGTCTTGGCGTCTACCGTGTCGCCCACCGGCGGCACCTTGCCGTCGTCGCCTGGTTTGCGGTCTCCGCTCCACACGACGTCGTAGACCTTCTCGTGTGTTTCTCCGTCCTCATCCATCCATCCTTTGACAATCTGGATACGGTCGAGATTGCCCCCGATTGGATCCTTAAGTGCGAAGACCATGAAATTCGGCGCCTTGGCTTCGTTCGGCTTCGCAGGCAAATCGCCACCCATGGGGACGCCCTTGTCGTAACCGGCGAAGGCCGGCGTGCGGCTACGCAAATCGTCGTCGCTATAGTTCCAGCCGCCGAAGAAGCGCACGCCCATGCGGCTTCCGGTCGTGCCGTAAGTCTCCTTGCGTTCCATGGCATCGAAGATCGATTCGCGCGTGTTCTCCGGCGCCCAAACTGCGGCCAGCCCTGAAGACACCTGCTGCCAGCCCATGATGGTCCCAGCGTCCGTCTTCATGAAGGGATGGTTCATGCGCTTAGGGTTCGGTTCGGCGCCCGAATGCTTGCCGAAGAAATTGTCTTCTTGCGCGGTCGCGAGCGATGTGTGGCTATCGGTGGAGCCAATCATACCAAACTTGTAAGGATTGGTTCCAAGCTTCTTCTCAAGCATCAGCCCCCGCTTCAGAGCCTCGCGTGCATATTCGCCCGCAAGCATCTCATCGGTCTTGGCCTCCGACACATCGAGATTGCCGATATCCCAGGTCTCGTAATCGGCGAACTCGTCCTCGGGTGACAAGAGAGGATGTGTTTCACCGTCGCCTTTGATTTGCGTGACCTCGTAGAGCGGCTCCCACTTGGCTCGCTGATCGACATAGAGCTTGTCGAGCTTGCGGCCCGTGTACTGAGCGTCGACCGGGAACATGATGCCGTTCGACAAATTACCGTTATGAGACAGCGCAACGACGCTGCCGCCCGTATCTTGCTCGTATTTCTCTAGCCATTTGTAGAGTTCCAGAGGATCAGTGCTGCCATACGGCGCAGTTGTTGTGTAGGGAACCATGCGTAACGCCTTGTCAGCGTCGTCTCGGTAGATAACCACGCGATGCAGATTATTGCCCTTGGCTAGCGAGGTCCATTCGTATCCGATGAAGGCTGTGAACCGGCCAGGCTCGTTATATTCCTCGGCGGCGTCGACCGTCTGTTTCCAGGCGGACTTGTAGGGCCGGGAGTCTGGCGTGTATTCCAGCGCCTCTGGGAACTTCCCTTGCGAAAAAAGCCCGATCAACTCGAGCGCCACATCGACGCCTTTGCCAGCCTGCACCTTGTCGTACCACTCCTTGCCTTTGGGATCGGAGAGAATGTGCGGCGCCCCAGCGAACATATCGGGGAAGAAGCCCATATTGTCCGAGTGATCCGCCACGACCAAGAAGTCGAGCGGACGCGACAACTTCACGGGAAGTCCGGTCGCCGAGTTGATCTCTCCGCCCCTCGCGAACTGGTACGCCTCGCGCACGCCAAGGCGGTTGCCAAACGCACCTGCGTCCATCGACATCGCAGTATGCAGATGGGTATCGCCCCAGAGTGGGCGACTGGGGAACCCGCGCTGCGCGTAGGGCGAATAGGTCTTGCCTTTATAGGCGCCGTACAGCACCTCCTCGCCGTCGGGGGGCGGGGGCACTTGCGCGAAGGCCATCTGCGAACCGAAAAAAAGCAACACTGCGGCAGCACTTGCCGTGATCAGCCGATGCATCGTCATATTGCGCGCCTCCCTTAAAGCCCGCCGCTTTATCGCGACGTGACGTTGGCTAGAGCCTCCGTGCGCGAGGCCCGTTCATAGCCGCTTATATGGGCTCTAAAATAGAGCAAAACTTGCATCGGAAACAACCAAAGGTTTAGGCAGCACCCGATAGGAAACGGCCAGAGGACTCCTGCCCTGCTATGTGAATCGTGTCATTTCGACCGGAGGGATAGCGCACAAACGCGGGACGCATGCTGGTCCGAAGACGGCCTCTGGCAAGTCTAGAACCGTGGACAGCCCCGGACTTGCGCATCTCAACTAGCTGCGGATGACTGCGCCGCGCGAGCCGTTCGCCCGCCGCCGAAGACCACTCGGATGGCTGGCGGCCTGCCCCTTGCCGGAATCCAGTCATATTTTGCGCTAAAACCGGTGGGAGGTTGGCCGCTCATCAGGGAGCGCGCTTTTTTCGAAGGCGCTGTCACTTCCCGTTCGTTCCGCAATATTGCTACGCGGTTCCAGATCGTAGACCTCGGAAAACACCAGATCATGTCCGCGGAACTTGCTTTCAATCGAAATGTCGATGTCGACTATGGCGTGGCCGAAGAGGTCGCGCCGGGTGTTCGGCGGATCGTGGCCAACAATCCGGGCCCTTACACCTTTCTTGGGACCAACACTTATATTGTCGGCTCAGGAGAGGTGGCGATCATCGATCCCGGCCCGGAAGACGAGGCCCATGTTGAGGCCATCGCGCGCGCCACGCGCGGAGAGCGCGTCAGCCACATTCTGATCACACACAGTCACCGCGATCATTGCGACGGCGCGCGGCCTCTGCGCCGGCGGCTTGGTGGCGAGATCGTGGCTTATGGCCCGACCGGCACGCAGCGCGGTGCAGGAGCCCCAGGGCTGGGCGATGGCTTTGTGGACTGTGCCTTCCGGCCTGACATCCCTGTCACACACGGCGACACCATCAAGGGGCACGGCTTTGCCCTCGACGTGCTGCACACGCCCGGCCATGCACCGGACCATTTGTGCTTCGCGCTCATTGGCCAGCGCAGGATGTTCACGGGCGATCATGTCATGGGCTGGAATACGACGGTCATCGCACCGCCTGAAGGCAGCATGGCCGATTTTCTCGCCTCACTCGAGCTGCTGGCGCAGCGGCACGACAAGGTCTTCTTCCCTGGACATGGCGGCCGCATCGAAACGCCCCGGCGCGTGGTGCGCGCCTATATGACTCACCGCATGTGGCGCGAACAGACGATCCTCGCCTGTATCGACGATGGTGTGTGCACGATCCCGCATATCGTTGCGAGGCTCTATGGCGCACTCGACACGGACTTGAAAGTGGCAGCGGCTTTGTCGGTGCTCGCCCATTTGGAACTGCTGGCAACACGCGGGCGCGTATCGGCGGAAGGATCAAACGACGGGCTTAGCGCTTTCTACGTACGCGCTGCCGCTTCCGGCGCTGCCGTTTCTTCTTGACCTGCCGGGCCGGCGCTGCGACCGGCTCTTCCTTCTTTTCGGTGGCGGCTTGCTCGAGCACGGTCTTCTCACCCTTCTCAAGCGCCGTATTCACCTCTTCATAGAACGCGTAAATGCGATCCGCGTTGGCACCGAAATCGTGCTTCCCGTAGCGTGACGCGGAGCGGATATCGATCGATGCGGCGGCATCATTGCCTTTCACGCGCACCACGACGTCGTCGGTGAAGCCCATTATCAAAGTCCCGTCAGTCGCCTCGATGCGGCCAACGCCACTCTCGCCAGGGGCTTCGTTCACGACCACGGTCCAGCCAAGCTGCTTCACGGCCTCGCCAACAACATTGAACACGGACGGCGCGGAGCGTTCCACAAGCATCGGACCGATGTCAGGATATTTCTCCGCCTGAAGCCGCACCGTCTCGGGGTCGGGTCCTGACAGCGGGTTCGCATCACTCGGGCGCTGTTCCAACAGCACTGTGAATTGCAAAGGATCGGCGGGTGAGGTCTGCAGGTCGTTCGCCATCGGCAAGAGGAAGGCCTTTGATAGGACGAAGACCGGCAGCGCCAGCCCGATCAAACCGACAATAATCGCGGCGAAATCGTTTGCCGCACCGGTCTGGCCGCCAAACCAGATGCGGATCAGCGAGACAATTGCGATGAGAACCGCGAGCGCGAGACCGACCGTCGAAACGCCGATCAGGTTCACGGCCGCCGGCGTACTCAGCCCTGCGAAGCGGTGAAGCAACGCTGTGAGAATCAAGAGCTGGAGAAAGAACACGGCGATGCGGCGTGCCCACTTGGCCTCGCGCGCTTCTTTGACCGCGTAGCGCGCTGTGGCGTAGCGATCCATCGTGTCGTGATGCAAGGTCACGTCAGCTCACCCTCGTCCTCAAATCCGCTTTCACTCAAATCTATCCACGAGCGCGCAGAGATAGCACATCTCCGCTCACGGGTTCAGCCGCGTCTTCGTCCACGAGGCGTCTAGCGTGTCGCGGCGGAAGACGATCCGGTCGTGCAGACGGTAGTCCCCGTTCTGCCAGAATTCGATCTGCGAGGGACAAACGCGGTAGCCCCGCCAGTGGTCGGGACGAGGCACATCGTTCCCATCGAACTTCGCTGCGTATGTCGCCACGGCAGCCTCCAGCGCCGCGCGATTTTCCAGCGGGCGCGATTGCTGGGAGGCCCAAGCGCCGATGCGGCTTTGGGGATGACGGGTTGCGAAATAAGCATCGGCCTCCGCGGCTGTTGCCGGCTCAACGGCGCCACGAATGCGGATCTGACGGCCCAAGCTCTTCCAATGAAACAGAAGCGCTGCCTTCGGATTGGCGGCGAGCTCTTCACCCTTTGCGCTCTCGCTATTCGTATAGAACACAAAGCCGCGCTCATCGGCGCCCTTCAAGAGAACCGTCCGCACATCCGGCATCCCGGCCGAATCGACCGTAGCCACCGCCATGGCTTCCGGATCTGAAGGCTCCGATTTTTCTGCCTCTTTCAGCCAGACCTGAAAAAGCGCGAATGGATCCTCCGCAGCGGTGAAGTCCTGACCTTCCGTCATATTCTGCCTATCGCTCAGCTCTCCGCACGGCTCAAGAAAATTCCCGGACCGATACGGACATTTACGTTTTCCTCACCCTGATAGGCCAGGATGGATCTTGTTGATAGTGGGCGCGGCGGAATTCAGTAGCCGCGTCATAGTTTTGGGGACGGTTTGTTATGCGTTTGTTCCATTTGAACGCCCCTATCATCGGGGCGGGGGCTCTCGTGTTGTGTCTATTGCTACCCGCCCTCCTTCCTCTCAAGGCCGAGGTAGAGGGGCAAAGATGATCGCGCCGGTGTCAAACACCACGGCGCCGAGCCTGACAGAACCCAAAAGGAACACCCGCAAAGGCTCTCTCGGGGAACTGAAACTTGTGGAACCCAAACTTGGGGAACCCAAAGCCAACCTTGATCGTTCAGATCGTACAGTCGCGCTCCAGGCCCTGCAAATGGCCCTCACGGAGCTTGGCGACGGAGTAACGCTCGTGTGTGGCGCCGGCCGATCAGCCAGCTCACCGGCCGCGTCAAGCCCGTCTCCGCGTTCCGCGACGATATGGGGCGTATCTGCCGCGCGGTCGTCTATTCGCTGTCGCGGGGCGGGAACGAGAGAGAGGTCGAAGGCGTTGCCTGCCGCGGGGTAGGCGGACGCTGGGAGATTATTGGCTAGAGGGGTTCAATGTCCGAGAGTCATTTCGTGTCCGAAACCGGCAACGCACCGTCTGTCCGCGGCAAAGCGGATAAGACCGAATTGCCAAGCAATCGGCGCTTCACGCCACTGCGGTCCGCGGAGGTCACGCGGCGGCGGCCAAGCGGGGGCGGCAGCGAGAGATTATCCCGCCTCGTTCCGGTCACACGATTTCAAAACTAGAGCTCACCCCCCGCCCGCATGCACTGGTCTGGTCCTTCGGAAGTGGCGAAAGCCCTTCCGAAGGCGCCAGCCCGGTGTATAAAAAGCCCCCTAAGTGTCGCAGAAGGAGGGCATATGGCGGACGGCGGAAATTTAATGGCGGGCAAGCGTGGCATCGTTTTCGGTGTTGCGAACAATCGCTCGATCGCCTGGGGCATCACCAAGGTGATCACCGACCATGGTGCCGAGGTTGCTCTGACCTATCAGGGCGATGCTTTGAAAAAGCGCGTCGACCCACTGGCCGCAAGTGTCGGTGTAAAACTCGTCCTGCCGTGCGACGTCACCGACAGCCCTTCCATGGACGCCGTCTTTGAGGCACTTGAGAAGGAATGGGGCGGGATCGACTTCCTCGTGCATGCCGTTGCCTTCTCCGACAAGGATCAGCTCGATGGCCGCTACGTAGACACGAGCGAGGACAATTTCGCCAAGACGATGTTGATCTCCTGCTACTCCTTCACCGCGCTGGCCAAGCGGGCCGAGCCGTTGATGAAGGATGGCGGTTCACTTCTCACGCTCACCTATTATGGCGCCGAGAAAGTCATGCCCCATTACAACGTGATGGGTGTGGCCAAGGCGGCGCTGGAGACGAGCGTGCAATATCTCGCAGCCGATCTCGGCAGGAACAATATCCGCGTGAACGCCATTTCCGCCGGTCCGATCAAGACGCTCGCCGCCTCGGGCATCTCGGACTTCCGCTACATTCTGAAGTGGAACGAGTACAACTCGCCTTTGCGGCGCACCGTCACCATCGACGATGTGGGCGGAGGCGGCCTCTATCTATTGTCCGACCTTTCAGGCGGCGTCACCGGCGAGGTGCTGCATATCGATGCGGGCTACCACGTGGTCGGCATGAAGAACGAAGACGCACCAGACATCTCCGTGGCCAAGGATTAGGCCAAGGATAAGAGGCGGGGACGTATCCCGTCCCTTTTGCGTTTTGGGCCCGTGCCGCTAGGCCTCGCGGAGCTAGACCTTGCGCGGCTAGACCTTGCGGAAGACTGCGCCTTTAACCGAACGGGGGCGCTCGCGCACCCGGCCATCGTCATTGCCGGACCTTACGATCCACTGGCCGTCCTTCGTGCGGCCGGTGATCATGCCCACATGATGAGACCAAACCACAACGGCTCCGACGCGCGGGCCGTTCAAGGGGCGGCCTCGTTTAGCCCAATTTCGCGCAAGATTATATTTAGGCGCGCCCCCAAGCTGGGTGCGCATATACCAGCCGCACCATCGCGCGGGCCGTGAGCCCACATGATGCATGCCAGCCCTGGCGGGCTTCACGAGTTTCTTGGATGCGCTCGAATGGGCGGCGTTTTTGGAAAATGGCGACGGGAACGCCCCGGCAGGCGCGAGTGTTAGCGCGCTCGAAAGAAAGACAACTGTGAACGTCAGCAGACATGCATGCGCAGCACGCATTGGCGACTCCTCTTGAATTGTATGAATTGTTTTTGAGAAAGGTGAGACGGGCGATCACTCTGCCGGTCGGCGCGAGACTTCGCGCAAGGGGCAACCTACCGAAAAGTAAGACGAAAACAGGATAGGCCCGTGACTGGCTTGCGTCTTTTTCGTGGCCGGATGGACGCTTTAACGAGAAGCGGCTAGAGAGAGTGCATGTCGCATAACAGCTTCGGTCACCTCTTCCGCATTACGACCTGGGGCGAAAGCCACGGGCCCGCCATTGGCTGTATCGTCGATGGCTGCCCGCCCGGCATTGCCCTGAGCGAAGCGGACCTTCAGTCTTATCTCGACAAGCGGCGGCCCGGGCAGTCCAAATACACAACCCAGCGCAAAGAGCCGGACACGGTCGAGATCCTGTCAGGCGTGTTTCCGAGCGAAGATGGCGTGCAGGTGACGACCGGAACGCCCATCGCGCTTCAGATCAAGAATGTGGATGCGCGATCCAAGGACTACGGGGACATCAAGGACAAGTTCCGCCCTGGTCATGCGGACTACACCTATCTTGAGAAATATGGCGTGCGCGATTGGCGCGGATCAGGCCGTGCCTCCGCGCGCGAGACCGCTACGCGGGTCGCGGCGGGCGCCGTTGCGCGGAAGGTCGTCCCAGGCTTGCGCGTGCGCGGCGCGCTTGTGCAAGTCGGCCCACACAAGATCGACCGCGCCAACTGGTGTTGGGATGAGATCGATAAGAACCCCTTCTTCTGTCCGGACCCAAAAGCTGCCGAGACCTGGGCGAAATTCCTCGACGAGGTGCGCAAGTCGGGCTCATCGACGGGTGCGGTGATTGAGATCGTGGCGGACAGCGTTCCGGCTGGCCTCGGTGCACCGCTTTACGGCAAGCTCGACCAGGACATTTGTTCGGGCCTGATGAGTATCAACGCCGTCAAAGGCGTGGAGATCGGCGCAGGCTTTGAGGCCGCCTCTCTGTCTGGCGAGGAGAATGCGGACGAGATGCATAGCGGCCCACCAGGCTGGCCGACCTTCACCTCAAACCATGCGGGCGGAATCCTCGGCGGAATTTCCACCGGCCAGCCGGTCGTCGCGCGCTTTGCCATGAAGCCGACCTCATCGATCCTGAGCCCGCGGCACTCGATCGACAAAGACGGGAACGATACAGACATCGTCACTAAAGGCCGCCACGATCCTTGCGTCGGTATCCGGGCCGTCCCCATTGGCGAGGCGATGGTGGCCATCGTGCTGGCCGACCATTACCTGCGCCATCGTGGCCAGACAGGCCAAGATGCAGGTCAAGAGATAGACACGAAATTGGAATGGCTTCGGAACGAATCGTCATCTTGACCGGTGCGGGATTGTCCGCCGAAAGCGGACTTGGCACCTTTCGCGGCACGGGCGGGCTCTGGGATGAATATAATCTCGAAGAGGTCGCAACCCCCGAAGGCTTCGTGCGCAATCCAACCAAAGTCCACGACTTCTACAACAAGCGGCGCGGCTGGCTAAAGGATGCGAGCCCCAACGCCGCTCACATTGCGCTGGCCCGGCTTGAACGAGACCACAAAGGCGACGTCCTTACTGTGACCCAAAATATCGACGGCCTCCACGAGGCTGCCGGCTGCGAGCAGCTCATCCACATGCATGGCGAGCTGAGCCGCGCGCTGTGCAGCCATTGCAGTGCGAGCGTTCCGTGGCCGGAGGACCTCTCGCTCGCGACGGACTGTCCGTCTTGCGGCATGTCCGGCTTTATGAGGCCCGACGTTGTGTGGTTCGGCGAAATGCCGCGACAGATGGAACGCATCGGTGCTGCGCTGGCCGCCTGCGATCTCTTCGTATCCATCGGCACAAGCGGCACCGTCTATCCAGCCGCGGGCTTCGTGGCTGAGGCGCTGAGCGCAGGAGCCCATACGGTCGAGCTCAATCTCGATCCGTCCGGAGGCGCAACGCTTTTTGCGGAGACTCATTACGGCCCGGCAACCGAGATCGTGCCCGCTTTCGTGGAAACGACGCTCAACCGCTAGCGCTTGAGATGCGCAACGACTTCCACATGACTTGAGTAAAGAAACTGATCGACCGGCACCACGCGGCTGATCCGAAAACCGCCATCCACGAGGATACGAAGGTCACGCGCGAGTGTGCCGGGGTTGCACGAGACGGCCACAAGCCGTTTGACCTTGGACTTGGCAAGCTGCTCGGCTTGCGCGGCCGCGCCTGCACGTGGCGGATCGAAAACCACGGCGTCATAGGGTGCGAGTTCTTGCCAGCCGAGCGGTTCGCGAAAGAGGTCCCGGGTGACCGTCGTCATGGGTTTCAGCTTCGCCGTATGGCGCGCCGCCTCTTCGAGCGCCGCAAGGGCCAAGGTGTCGGCTTCATAGGCATCGACCGCCGCTGTCTCGGCCAACACAAAAGAAAAGGTGCCGAGGCCTGAGAAGAGATCGGCGATACGTTTGGCCTTCCCAACGCCATCGCGAACAAGGCCAACCATCTCGGCCTCGGCCGCACCGGAGGCTTGCAAGAATGCCCCTGGCGGAATGCGTAATTCAGCCCTGCCCAGATGCAGTGTCGGGGGTGCAAGCATGATGGCCTCGTCGCCTCCCGTGATGCGCGCGATGCCAAGCGCCCCCGCAGCTCCCGCCAGCTTCGCCCATGTCCTCTCGTTTGGGCGCACGCCCTCTACCACAACGTCGAGTCCGGCTTCCGCAAGCGTGACTGTGACCCGGGCTTCACGCTTGCCACCAAGAAGCGGCGCCAAGAGCGCTTTCAGGGCAGGCAGGCTTGCGACGATTTCCGGCGACAGGACGGGACAGACGCCGATGTCGATGAGGTCGTGGGAGCGGGCACGGCGATAACCGAGCGTCACATCCTTGCCGCGGGACACCAAGCTGAACGCGGCCCGCCGCCGACTCGCAATGGGGACAGCGCGCACCGGCTCAACCTCGACGTCGAGGCCGCGCGCGTTAAGGGCCTGAACGACAAGGTCCCGCTTCCAATCGAGATAGGCTTGCGTGCCGAAATGTTGGAGCGAACAGCCCCCGCAGGCGCCGAAATGCGGACAGACCGGCTCGGTGCGGTCCGGACTTGGCTCGAGGACCTCGACGAGGTCCGCGTGTTTCTTGTCATCTAGGAGATCAGCTTGGACGCGCTCGCCGGGTAGAGTGAAGGGCACGAAGGTCGGACCTTGAGGTGTGTTGGCAACACCGTCGCCTTGTGCGCCAAGATGGTCGATTGTCAGATCAAGCCTCATGCCGCGCCCCGATGAGATACTCCACATTGCCGCTACCGACGGTGATCGGCGAAACGATCACATCAAGGACGCGCCAGCGCGAGGCCTCGAGAAAATCTCGAACGCGAGCGATGGCCCGCTCGCGATCTTGCTCGTCGCGAACGAGGCCGCCGCGGCCCACGGCCTCGCGGCCCGCCTCGAATTGCGGCTTCACCAGCGCGATGAGCCAAGCCCCTGGCGCAGCGCGCGCAAGCGCGGCGGGCAACGCCCGCGTCAAGCTAATGAAGCTGACATCGGCGGTGATGGCCGCAACTGCATCTGGCACGAGACTCTTGTCGATTGTTCGAGAATCGGTTGTCTCCAAATAGATCACGCGCGGATCACTGCGCAAGCGCTCATGGAGTTGGCGGGTACCAACATCGATCGCATAGACCTTGATGTCACCTTCCGCGAGCAGAGCCTCGGCAAAACCACCTGTCGATGGACCCGCGTCAAGCGCCACACATTCTTTTGGTGAAAGACCGAAGGCCTCCAATCCCGCAATGAGCTTCAGTGCGCCCCAGGACACGAAAGCCTTGGTGCCAGACGCGAGCGCAAGGGGCACATCGTCCGGCACTGTGGTCCCCGGTTTCGACACGACCGCACCCGCCGCTGTGACGCAGCCCCGGCGCACCAAGTCCGCGGCTTGCGCGCGAGACGGGGCGAGCCCATCTTCCACCAAGCGCTGATCAATGCGTCGTTTTCTATGGCTGCTCAATTTGCGTTCTCATGTGCTCACGGGTCGAAAATGCAGAGGTACGCTCGATAAGTCAGATCATGAAATCAGACCACGGTAATCGAAGCTCAAACCACTTGGCCTACCTAACCGACAAATGCGAACTCAGGCATCGTGACGGCCCCCGCGGCAAAGCTGTCTTTGCCCGCAGCGTAATCGAACCCGGCGGACTCATTGGCATTTGGAGCGGTCGCATTGTGGGTGCACGCGAACTTGAAACCCTGCCGGAGGATATACGGGCCCACACAGTGCAGGTTGAAGAGGACCTGTATCTCGCCTCGCTTTCCGCTGACGCACCGCCGGATTTCATCAATCACTCATGCGAGCCGAATGCGGGGCTGAGTGGTCAGATTGCCATTATTGCCATGCGGTGCATTATGCCGGGCGAAGAGGTGTGCATTGATTATGCCATGTGTGACGGCTCACCTTACGATGAATTCACTTGCGCCTGCCGCTCGGCCCCGTGCAGACGTAAGATCACCGGGGAAGACTGGCGCGACCCCGTCCTTTGGGAGCGCTATGCCGGATATTTCTCCCCCTATCTGCAACGGCGCATAGACGCTTTAGAACGGGCAGGTCGCGCACACCATTTTGATAAAGTGCCGGTTGCGGACTAAGTAGAATATTCCTCCAACATGAGACGGAGTTCCTTATGACATCTCGATCCTTGGCGCTTCTTCTCGCAACCACCCTTTTCGCCGGCTTGCTGCTCCCGCCCCTGCAAGCGCAGGCGGCCGATTTTTGGCGAGCAAAGAAAAGCGGCAGCTTCGTCACGCTTCGCTATGGGTCGGTCAACGAACGCGAAAAGCCCGTCTTCCTGCTGTCCTGCTTGAACGGCGTCGGCATTGCGGTTCTATCGGCCTATATGGACTTTCCCGAGCGCGAATCCGGCGATGCCATCACACTCGATTTCAGCGCGAACGGGCACACGACGCCAGTCGCCGGAGAAACGGCCGCGGAAGACGGCACGGGCATCATCTACGCAGAAGCGGGCGATATCGCTGTGGCGCCAATTCTCAAAATCCTGAAAGAGAAAGGCCCTGTGTCGATGAGGTCTGGCGCGAACGGTATCGAACTTTCGACGAGCGGTCGCGCCGAAGCCGTGACGGAATTCTCCAGGGATTGTTCTTTAGACTAAGCGAGCTGGGCGGCGCCTGGCTTCTGGTTCTTCCCCAGAGCCGTAAAGACCGCCGTCAAGATACCGTTGGCATCAAGCCCCGCATCGGCATACATCGCAGCTGGTTTCCCCTGATCGATAAAGTGATCGGGGAGCACGAGCGTGCGGACCTTCAGCTGCCCGTCCAGCAGACCATCCGCAGCCAATGCATGGAGCACATGTCCACCGAATCCACCGGCGGACCCCTCCTCCACGGTGATGAGAACCTCATGGTTCTTGGCAAGGTCGCGGATGAGGTCGAGATCGAGCGGTTTTGCGAACCGCGCATCGGCCACGGTCGTGGGAAGCCCATAGCCTGCGAGCTCGTCCGCAGCGGTCAAGCACTCGGAGAGCCGCCCGCCGAAGGAGAGCAGTGCAACAGTGGAGCCCTCTCGCACGATCCGGCCCTTTCCAATCTCAAGCGGCGTCCCACGCTCGGGCAAATCCAGTCCGACGCCCTCGCCGCGCGGATAACGGAACGCGGTTGGCGCGTCGTCGAGCGCCGCCGCCGTTGCCGTCATGTGCATAAGCTCAGCTTCGTCAGCCGCCGCCATCACGATCATATTGGGCAAGCATGTCAGAAATGCCGTGTCGAACGTGCCAGCATGGGTCGGACCGTCGGCGCCGACAAGTCCGGCGCGGTCGATGGCAAAACGCACCGGCAGCTTCTGCACGGCTACGTCGTGCACCACTTGGTCATAGGCGCGCTGGAGGAACGTCGAGTAGATCGCCGCAAAAGGCTTGTAGCCTTCCGCCGCAAGGCCCGCAGCGAATGTCACCGCATGCTGCTCAGCAATTCCCACATCAAAGCAGCGGTCAGGAAAGGCCTTGCCGAACGCATCAAGCCCCGTCCCCGACGGCATTGCCGCGGTGATGGCGACAACCTTATCGTCGGCCCGGGCTTCTTCGATCAGAGCCTTGGCAAAGACCTTGGTGTAGCTCGGCGGTCCACCAGGGGCGGCCTTCTCCTGCGTCCCGGTGACCACGTTGAAGCGGCTGACCCCATGATATTTGTCGGCGGATTCTTCCGCCGGGCCGTAACCTTTACCCTTCTGGGTCACCACGTGAACCAGGATCGGACCCGTCCTCATCTTCTTCACATTGCGCAGCACAGGAAGAAGATGATCGAGATTGTGCCCATCGATGGGCCCGACATAGTAGAAGCCTAATTCCTCGAACAGCGTCCCGCCGGTCCAGAACCCTCGGGTAAACTCTTCGGCACGAGCCGCGCGGCGCTGCCAGCTGCCCGGCAGTAATTTGTGGGCCGCCCGCTTCATCCAGCGGCGAAAGCGCCGGTATGTGCCGCCCGAGATCAACCGCGCAAGATGCGCGCTCATCGCGCCCACGGGCGGAGCGATCGACATGTCGTTATCGTTCAGAATCACGATCAGGCGCGAATCCATGGCGCCCGCATTGTTCATGGCCTCATAGGCCATTCCGGCGCTCATGGCGCCATCGCCGATCACTGCAACGACATTGTTGTTTTCGCCTGCGAGATCCCGCGCCACAGCCATGCCCAGCCCAGCCGAAATCGACGTGGATGAATGGCCGGCCCCGAACGCGTCATAATCGCTCTCGGCCCGTTTGCAGAAGCCGGATAGTCCGCCTGGCTGTCGCAACGTGCGGATACGGTCCCGGCGGCCGGTGAGGATTTTGTGGGGATAGCATTGGTGGCCCACATCCCAGATCAGCCGGTCGCGCGGCGTATCAAAGACGTGATGCAGCGCAACGGAGAGTTCGATCACGCCAAGGCCTGCGCCAAGGTGTCCGCCGGTCACGGACACGGCGCTAATCGTTTCCTGGCGAAGCTCGTCCGCGAGCTGCTTCAGCTGACCGTCCGTGAGGCCGCGTAAATCTTCCGTCTCTTGAAGCTCGTCCAGCAATGGCGTGGCGTTCTGGGCGCTCATTCGCTTTCCTGACAGATATTTCGCCAAATCGTTCGTGGTATCAATGTGTTACAGCAACTCTATCGGGCACCTGCGACGCTGGCAACTTTTCGCAAGGACTCATCCGGGCCGCCGCATATCGAGAGTCTCGCTAATCGTCAACGTCGAGTGGCTCGATACCAGCCGGTTCCCCGTCCTGGCTGAGGGAAATTTTTTCGACGCGCGCTTCGGCGCTGCGCAAAAGTTTGTCGCAATGGGCGCGCAACGCCTCACCCCTCTCATAGATCGCGATCGAGGCTTCGAGCTCCACGTCGCCTTTCTCTAGACGGTCGACGATGGTCTCAAGCTCCTTCAGCGCGTCCTCGAAGCTCATTGTCTTGATATCGGGAGTGCCGGCAGATTTACTCATGACTTGAATTAGCCGTTTCCGGGAAGCGCCTCAAGCGCCCATCAGTGTCTTTACATGGACCGCCGTGGATGAGGCCAGGGCATCAAGGTCGTAGCCGCCCTCGAGCGTGGACACGAGCCGACCGCCCGAATGCTTCGCGGCCGCCGCCATCAGCTTCTCCGTGACCCAGGCGAAATCAGGTTCTTGAAGCCTGATTTGTGCCAGCGGGTCCCTCACATGAGCATCGAACCCGGCGGAGACAAGGACTAAGTCCGGCGCGAAGTCATCGAGGCCAGGAAGAACGCAGCTTTCGAACGCGGTGCGGAAATCCTCGCCGTCGTCCCCAGGCGACAGCGGGGCATTGAAGATATTGCCCACACCCGTTTCATCCTTGGCCCCTGTCCCAGGAAAGAGCGGCATTTGATGGGTCGAGCCGTAGAACAGATCCTTCTCGTCCCAGAACGCCGCTTGGGTGCCGTTGCCGTGATGGACATCGAAGTCCACCACCGCCACGCGGGACGCGCCATGGACTTTACGTGCATGGAGAGCGGCAACCGCGACCTGGTTGAACAGACAAAAGCCCATGGCGCGCGAGGGCTCGGCATGGTGGCCGGGCGGACGCGTGGCGCAAAAGGCGTTGTCGGCCTTGCCACCCATCACGCTATCCACGGCATAAAGAACCGCGCCCGTGGCGCGCAGCGCGGCCTCCCAACTTCCTGGTGAGACCACCGTATCGGGATCGAGCCTGTTGTGGAGCTCGCGCGGAATCTCTGCCTTTACCGCCTCCACATAGGCCTTGGGGTGCAGACGCTCGATGGCACTGAGTTCGGCGCGCGGTGCGTCCACGCGCTCAAGCGCTGCAAAGTCCTTTGCCGCAAGCGCGCGCGCGATGGCCCGCAAGCGATCGGGCTGTTCGGGATGGCCATAGCCCGTATCGTGTTCAAGACAGGCGGGATGGGTGAGAAGGAGCGTGGTCATGGGATATCCGTTGGTCTTTGAGCGCCATGATACCTCACTTGGACGGCGAGGATAGCTTGACCGCCTCCATCGAACCCGCCAAATGAGCCAATCATGCCTGTTCTCCCCGCCACAGATGAGGCTATTTCACACGCCGCGCACGCGCTGGCGCAAGGCGATATCGTGGCGTTTCCCACAGAGACCGTCTACGGGCTCGGGGCCGATGCCCGCGATGCGCACGCGGTCGCACGTGTTTTTGCGGCGAAAGACCGGCCCAGCTTCAATCCGTTGATCGTCCATGTGCACAACCTTGCCGCGGCCGAGACGCTGGCAGAGTTTGGTCCGCTCGCACGCCAATTGGCCCACGCCTTCTGGCCCGGACCGCTCACGCTCGTCGTGCCGAAACGCGCCGATAGCGGGCTCGCAGATCTGGTGACAGCGGGGCTCGATACGGTTGCACTGCGGGTGCCCGCGAGCGACATCGCACGTGCGCTGCTCGCCAAAACCAAGCTGCCCATTGCCGCGCCAAGTGCCAACCGCTCAGGCCGCATCAGCCCGACGGAGGCGGCTCATGTGTCGGCGGAGCTGGGGGACATCCCTGCCCTGATCCTTGATGGCGGTCCGTGCACGTGCGGCCTCGAATCCACCGTGGTGGGTGTTGCGGGCGGTAAGCCCGTGCTCTTGCGTCTCGGCGCCATCCCGCGCGAGGCCATTGAGGCGGTGCTGGGGCGGCCGATTGCACTTGCCAAAGAGGACGGCCCTATTGCCTCCCCCGGCCAGCTTGAACGTCACTACGCGCCGCAGACGCCTTTGAGGCTGAATGTCACGGCGCCAGATGCAGGAGAAGCCCTGCTCGCCTTTGGGCCGAGCACTCCGGAATGGGATGGCTCGGCAATCAATCTCAGTGCCACGGGAGACCTTCCCGAGGCGGCAGCCCGCCTGTTCGCATCGCTCCGCGCGCTCGACGAAACCGGCGCTCGGTGCATCGCTGTGATGCCGATTCCCGACGAAGGATTGGGAGAAGCCATCAACGACCGCTTGCGGCGCGCGGCCAAGGCGCGCTAGCCCTCTCCTATGAATGCGATGCCAAAGCTCCAGCCCCCCTCAGCCGAAACTCTTCTCGCGCTGACCTCCATTGTGGGTGAACGCTATGCGGTGCGCGATACGGAAGACATGGCGCCCTATCTCACCGAATGGCGAGACCGCTATCGGGGCAAGGC
>Ga0316192_10000479_pt1 | contig 29425 bp, 26 predicted proteins | sample MerIslwburrow_MG_FD_204931 | JGI IMG/M metagenome (GOLD analysis project Ga0316192, IMG submission 204931) | Coastal sediment microbial communities from Maine, United States - Merrow Island worm burrow | ecosystem: Environmental > Aquatic > Marine > Coastal > Sediment | place: USA: Maine...
GCACCAGTTGCGGTGACGCGAAGGGCAAACCCCTTGATGAAGTCATCCCGATAGAAGACTTGTCCTTTCTCTGGAATGGCCGCTTGTTCGACACTGGTTTTGGTTAGTTTCACGTTGTCCCCTTATTTGTCCCTTGGTCGTCCATGTAGACGCTATGTAGACCGATTATGTCAAAATATGGCTAGCTTCTTCAAAGGCCATGGGACTCAGTAAAACTTATAACTAACGGAAAGTAAAGGGTATTAAAAGAACGTCAAAGATATGTAGACAAATGCAAACAAGGGGGACAAAGTCCTCTTAATCCCTTGGTCGAAGGTTCGAATCCTTCACGGCCCACCAATATGTCTCATATAACAACAATATAACCTGCAATCTGCAATCTGCAATGTTTAATGGGGCTTTATTTGTATTGATCCCTATCTGCTCACTGCCTAGCGCACCCTGCAATGATTTGAGCTTCTACTCAAAATTAAAGTACCTATAAGTTAGTGCTAATATGTGCTTAATAAACTTCAATAATTTATAACTATAATTGAAATACAATGCTTTAAAGGAGATGCAATATGGCTAAGTTACTTGCGGTTGATGACCAAAAAGTCATGCGTGAGCTGATATTAGGTGTGCTGAGTCAGGAAGGGCATGAAGTTATTTTGGCAGAAGATGGTGTTGATGCCCTGGAAATTGCTCGTGGGCAAGTAGTTGATATGGTTTTGACGGATATTAATATGCCAAATATGAACGGTATTAGCTTGGTTAGCAAACTTCGGCGTTTGGAAGGTTATCAAGAGGTTCCGATTATTATGCTGACTACAGAGAGTAGCGATTTTAAAAAAGATAAGGCTAAACGTATGGGGGCTGATGGATGGTTGCAGAAGCCTTTTGATCCTAAACGTTTGATCAAAGCAGTTAACACCTGTTTAGCTAAAGCGGGTCATATTTTACCAACTAGATGATAAAACAATAATTCTGGGTGCTTAGCTAGTTTCATCTAATGAGATGATTGGTTTTTTTGCCTGAATCATCTTGTAATTTTTTTTATTTTTTTAGCTGCTAGCTAAGTGTCTCCCAGTATGGCTGTTGGAAAAATAAAGTTTTCCTTGCGCAAGAACAGTTGCTGAAATTCCCAAGCATTATGCTTTGTGACATAAGCTGTTGAAATCAAGCAGAATAACATCTATCCTTGGTGCCCAATTACAAGGCCATTATGAAGGTCAAAAACATCTCTGAGTAAGGGGTGTCGCCCCTTATAACACGGAAATAACTCTATGTTTTATCAGCGTTTGATGCCATTTGGGATGCTGTTGGCATTCTGGATCCTTTCTGCCTCTGTGGTAGCGGGCGAGGGCGGTTATACCCTGCAGCCAGGAGATATTCTTGAGATCTCAGTCTGGAAAGAGGAAGGTATGGAAAAAGAGGTGCTGGTGCGGCCTGGTGGTGGACTCTCTTTTCCATTGGTAGGGAATATTATTGCTGAAGGGCGTACAGTCAAGCAGCTAAATGATGAAATCGCAGAGAAGCTTAAAGCCTATATTCCAGATCCTGTAGTTACAGTAAGTCTGAAGCAACTCCTCGGTAATACTGTTTATGTGCTTGGCAAGGTTAATCGGCCAGGTGAATTTCAGTTTATTAGTAAGATAGATGTCATGCAGGCGCTGAGTAAAGCCGGTGGTATGACCCCCTATGCTGAGGTTGATAAGATCAAAATTTTGCGCAGGTCTGGTGATAATCTGCAAGCCATAATGTTTCACTATGGTGAGGTAGAGAAAGGCAAGAAGTTAGAGCAGAATATACTGCTCAAAAGTGGTGATGTGGTTGTGGTTCCATAAATGGCAAACAAGATTGTTAATGCGATGCGGCCTGACAAGCTAGGTGTTTTTATCGGATTAGTGATCTCTTTTCCATGCACAGTCGCTGCAGGGCAGTGGTATTCAGAATCCTCAGCAAGCCTCCGTACTGTCTACGATGATAATATAAGGCTTACAAGTAGAGAGCATGACACAGTTGTTGGAATGGTGTTTGCGGGTAAGATGAAAGCGGGCCGGCGTACAGAGACCAGCAATATTAATCTCAAAGGAGGGGCAAAACTCAAGACGTATTCTGGAGAGGACGACCTGGATACCAATGATTTTGATTTCGGCATAGACGCTACACATCGTACAGAGCGGGACACATTTACTGTTGATGCGGCTATTAAGCTTGACTCTACGCTAACTAGTGAGACTCAAAGCAGTGGATTGATGCATAGTCGCAAACGGCGGATCAAGAAAAATTTTGCATTAGCCTGGACACGGACTCTTTCTGAGCGTACATCACTCAAATTGGGTTATAGCCATATTGATACAAAATATAAAAACGCCAGAAATACTGGCCTCTCAAATTATACCTATCAAGTTATTGATGCTTTGCTTTCATACTCATTGAACCAGAAGACTCTTGTCTATTCTGCGTTAAGTTCTTCACTGTATAAAGGCTCAAATATTGCTAAAACCAAAACGAGGGATCTCGGTTTCACAGTAGGTATCAATTATGATTTCTCAGAGACATTTAGTGCTGGCATAGGTGGGGGGCTGCGATATGCAGATACGGAATATAAAACAGCCCGATCAGATAATAAGGATACTGGTTATCTCCTAAACGCAAATATAAAACGAAGCTTTGAGCAGACTACAGTTAGTAGTGTGTTGAGTCGCTATGTATTGCCTAGTGGGTCCGGCGCTCTGTTGGTAACAGATAAGCTCACGGCAGAAGTCGATTACCAGGTTGATGAGCGCCTAAGCTTACAGTTGATTTCAGAGATTTATCGTAATTCATCTACAGATGAAGATGATGAATCGCGTGATAGGGTCTTTTTTTCAATCCAGCCAAAGGCACGTTGGAAAATGGCACGTTGGTGGCTGATAGAAGGTTCATATCGTTATAGGCGCCAGCGATATGATTCTACCGGACAAACAGCAGACTCCAATATGATATTTTTATCTGCCAGATATGTTTGGCCTTTAAAACCTACTGCGGGTTTATGGTGATGGTGATGAGTGCCCATGACCGTTGCCTGTATTGTAAGATAATGAATAAATCCTCTTTTTTGGTGAAAAAATAATGGAAGAAGATATTAAGGGGCTTGGTGACTACGTTGCTGTCCTTAAACGCCGTAAAGCCCAGCTGATCATTACGGCCCTTGTGATTTTAATAATAAGTATATTGATGGCTCTTTTATGGCCTCCGACTTATCGTTCTAGTGCGACCGTTTTAATTGAGCAACAGGAGATTCCGACAGATCTCGTGCGTTCGACTGTGACGAGTTATGCTGATCAGCGTATCCAGCTTACCAGTCAGCGAGTGATGACCAGCGCAAACCTACAGCGGATTGTTGAGCAGTTTGGTCTGTATGAGAAAGAGCTGCAGACTGAAAGTATGTTAACAGTGCTGGAAAAGATGCGTGAAAGTGTCGTATTAGAGATGATTACAGCAGATGTCGTTGACCCTAAGCAGGGTAAGCCCGTCTCTGCCACTATCGCTTTTACAATCGCGTTTGATTATGAATATCCAACCATAGCGCAGCGAGTGGCCAATGAGCTGGTGACACTTTTTTTAAATGAGAACCTTAAACAGCGTAGTAGTTTGGCTGGTGAAACGTCAATTTTTCTCGCTGATGAAGCTGAGAAGCTAAATCAACAGGTTGCAGCGCTTGAAGCTGAATTGGCTTATTTTAAAGAGCGGAATGTCAATCAACTTCCAGAGCTTGTACAGCTTAATTTACAGCTGATGGAGCGTACCGAGCGTGAGCTTACAGAGGTGAAGCGTCAGATCAGGGCTTTAGATGAGCGCAAGATTTACCTTAGCTCCGAGCTTGCACAAATTGCACCTAACACCCTGCTTTTTTCAGCAGATGGTGAGCGGATCTTTAGCTCAGAAGACCGCTTGAAGGATCTGCAGTCAAAATATGTTACAGCTTCTGCCGTTTATGCAGAGAATCATCCTGATCTGAAAAAGATGCGTAAGGAGATTGCTGCTTTGGAAAAAGAAGCGCAGCCTGAGGGTATGGCGCTTGAGCTTCAAACTAAGCTTAAAGACTTGAATGTCCAACGTGTTGAGCTAACTGAGCGGTATTCACCACAGCATCCAGATGTTAAAAAAGTCCAGAGTTCCATTAAAAGTATGCAGCTGGTTCTTGATCAAGAGCTGGTTAAAGAGAGATCTGAAGAGATATCAGCATCCAAACCGGATAATCCTGCTTATATCCAGTTACAGGCTCAACTGGAGGCTGCAGAGTCTGATTTGTCATCTTTTCATAAGAGTCATGAAGAACTTACAGCAAAACTGGATGATTATGAAAGACGCATCACGGGTGCCCCTCAGGTAGAAAAAGAGTACAGAAACCTGAGTCGTGATTATGAAAATGCATTGGCCAAATATCAGGAAATTAAAGCAAAGCAAATGGAGGCGGAATTAGCAGAAACTTTAGAAAAGCAAAATAAAGGCGAGCGCTTTTCATTGATTGAACCGCCACAACTGCCCGAAGAACCAGAGACTCCAAATCGCCTGGCTATACTGTTTCTTGGTTTTATATTTTCCATGATTGGAGGCATTGGTGTTACAGCGACAGCTGAAGCAATGGATGATTCAATCCATGGTGTTCGCAGTGTTGCGCAAGCAGTGGGCATGCCTCCTCTTGCTGTCATTCCACTCATAACTAATGCAGCAGACCGGAAACGAAAGGTGTTACAGCAGTTTGTTTTCATTGGGTTGGCGATATCAATTATTGGCGGTGCTACTTTGTTTATACATTTTTTATTCATGCCACTTGATGTGCTTTGGTTTTCAATTCTTCGTCGTTTGGAGGGATTGTAATGAGTAAGTTGGTCAAAACAGAAAATTCGAAATGTAATGCAATTGCTTGGTGCTGTGGTGGCCTTTTGCAATCAAATAATATGCAGTTTGCTGTATCAAGGTGAGGCAAAATGGAACGAATTAAGCAAGCATTGGATAAGGCACGTAGCCAGAAAAAGATCTCAGATTATGAAGTGTCTCCAACATCTCATAATGAAGCCCCGATGTCTGGCCAAAATATTACATACACCGAGACAAGCATTGTTGCCATGCATCCTGAAAGCCTGCATGAAAAGCGTGTTGTTGCAGTGGATGAAAATGACCCAGCAACGGCTGCTTATAAAGTATTGCGAACACAAGTGCTTCAGCGGTTACGTGTTAACAAATGGAACTCATTGGCTATTACAAGTCCTACTGAAGGATGTGGTAAAACATTAACGGCACTTAACTTGGCTATTAGCCTTGCGCGCGAGGTTAATCATACCGTGCTGTTGGTGGATATGGATCTTCGAAGGCCAAAATTGCATACCTATTTTCCAGGTATTCCTGGTCTTGGCATCAGTGATTATTTACTGAATGATGTGGAGTTAAACAGTATTTTGATCAACCCTGGTATTGAGCGTTTAGTCATTCTTCCAGGACATAAGGTTTTTTCAAGTTCATCTGAAACACTCTCTTCTCCAAAAATGGTTGAATTAGTAGAAGAGCTAAAAAACCGCTACCCTTCTCGCATTGTTCTTTTTGACCTTCCACCGGTACTGGCGTGTGATGACGTTATTGCATTTGCTCCATATGTAGATGCAGCACTGCTTATTGTTGAAGATGGAAAAACACAAGAGAGTGAATTAAAGCGTGCTGTAGAGTTGCTGGATTCGATTAATATTCTCGGCACAGTACTTAATAAGTCCACTGAAAGCACTGTGGCTCATCAATATTAATCATGTATGAAGCCTATTATGGCCTGAGTAGCAGGCCTTTTTCACTGCTGCCAGATCCTGACTTTCTGTATTTGAGTAAAAGTCATGAAACGGCACTGACTCTTCTGGAATATGGTTTTATGAGTCAGGCAGGTTTTACTGTGATAACGGGTGAAATAGGAAGTGGAAAAACCACCCTGTGTCGCCACATGCTTAATCAGGTTGGCGATGAAGTAACAGTTGGTCTGATTACCAATGCTCAGAAATCCTTTGGAGAACTGTTGCAGTGGGTGCTGCTTGCCTTTGGCTTGGCTTACAAAAATAAAACCAAAGTCGAACTCTATCAAACCTTCAATGACTTTTTAATTGAGGAATACAGAAAAAATCACCATACAGTATTAATCATTGATGAAGCGCAAAACCTTAGTATAGAAACGATGGAAGAGCTGCGCATGCTCTCAAATATTAATGCAGACAAGCATCAGGTATTACAGATGGTGTTGCTTGGTCAGCCTGAACTTCGTGAGATCCTCAGGCGACCTGAATTAGAACAGTTTGCACAACGCATCTCTGTGGATTTTCATTTAAAACGCCTTGGCGAAAGTGAGACTAAAGCCTATATTCAGCATCGACTTGAAGTGGTGGGAGGGGAGCCTGACCTATTTAATGATGAAGCCTGTGAAGCCGCCTTTATGCTAAGTAATGGAACGCCTCGGATTATTAATCGGGTCTGTGATTTAGCCTTGGTTTATGGTTTTGCAGAAGAAAAGCAACAGATTACTGCTGAAATAATGCTTGAAGTTACCATGGATAAAGCTGAAGTGGAGAATTCTGCAACCCCCCGTTTAGGACTTATCGAAAACAGTGTAGATACAAAAGAGCAAGCTTCAACTGATACAAAGGCTAGGGTTGGTGATGCAGTTGCTAATGTGCAAAAAGAGCTGCAATCTCATTTTGGTCATGCCATTGAAACACTAAGAAAAATGAAGCTTCCAAAGTTCTAAAAAGGTTTTTATTCGTCGCAGTGTTGTATTACTTCTATTATTGAAACCGTAACTTATAAAAATCTCTAGAGTTTTTTATAAGTTAAATCCCCTCGTCTCTATTGATCTATATCACAGCTGCTGTTTTGCATATTCAGCAAGATCTCGCCAAGCGGCTAAAGCTACGTTCAGGCGAAGCTTCTGAATAGCGCCTGCGGGTGATATTTTTGCTGCCTGAAGATCCTGTAAAACGCTTTGATAGTTGAAGCGAATGGCCACTACAACCCCAAGAAGCACAGACGTGGACATGTCTGTCTTGCTGGATACAACACCGTATTTTTGTGCAGTATCTTGCACTGCTTGAAATTGAGTGCGCACAATTGATTTGGCACCATTAAATTTGTTTGTAATATCACCCGTACCACAAGGCCAGCTGGCAATATCTTTCTTAAGTCGATCTGAGCTTGAGTTAAGCATCGCGTCCATTGAGTTTTTTGTGCTGGTGACACGGTTTAGAGCGCTGTTCAAATGCTGATCAAATTGTGAAAGTGTAGAGGTGCCAGTTTGTAACTCACCAGCGCCCTGGTTTAGGCTCTCTATGATTTTGTTGATTGAGGATAAAATGTCTGCTTTTGCCGCAGCTATTTGTTCTGGTGTGGAATTAGGTGCATTGATAATAGCTTCAGCAGAAAATATTTTTGTTTTCTCTGTATTAAATTCATCTGTGAATGCTGGCAACGTTATTAGTAGCCAATGCTTGATGGGTGAAAACTGAGTGTCAAACTGTGAGCTAATATTACTGATATTGCCGTATGTGTTTTTTAGATTAGACTGGAGCCACTTAAAATCAGGAGACCATGACCATTTAAATGTTTTACAGGCCATTCCCAAGCAGTACCATGCATGATCATAGCCACAAGATCCAGACATTGGAAAAGGGCCAAAATTAGTTTTATTGATCACTGATATGACACTGTTTACTGCGCCTGGTAGGTTCTTTAGATCAGAAATTGCTTTTTTTGCAGGGGTAAAATCGTAATCATCGCCATTAGCAGCTGATGAGAAGATAAGCAGAGAAATAGAGCTGGCTAAGATTAAAAGAGAGAGTTTTTGCCAGAATGAAGGTACCCTATTTTTGGCATGCGGAATATCTATGGCTAGAATCTGGTTCATTTTATTAAACTTCCTATGTTTTAGTTACATGCGTCCTGCTTAAAGGCTTATTAATGACTGTTCAACAAATGACTTTGCACTGTTTTGAACATCATTCCACTGACTCACTGAACCGGGCAACCCAAATGCCTTTGCTATCCATGCGTAATCAGATAATTGCTCATCTGATGATATGCGACATATATTCATATAGGCATCGCGTTGTTCGCCGAATAGACGGCCAATTGCGTTGATACTGTTATTAACATCCATTGATGCTTGTAGCATATCGTTTCCTGCTACAAAAAAACCCTCGAGGTCGTTAATAAATTGAGTTTTTAGTGCGCATGATTTTTCCTTTGTATGAAGCTCGTCTAATATTTCTTCATATTTGTTTTTTGCTTTTTCTTTACTAATCCATGCGTCTTTCCATGCTTTTTCTGCATCATCGCACCTGACTTTAAGATTAGAGATAGAAGTTTCAAGAGCTCCAATTTCTTGGTTTGCTTGATTTATGAGTGTTGTTTTTCCAAAAATAGAGAATGTATCGGCTAGTTTCTTCATCAGGGGAGTGGATTTTTTATCCAGAAGTACAGCCTCACCCTTTATCTTTACAATAATGGGAATAAGACCTGTATTTCCTATAAAAGCCGCTTTTAGATTTTCTGCACGCTGTTTGATTGTGCCTTCAGATGGTGAAAGTATCTGTTGCAGGTCGGTATATGTATGAGCAATTGATTGTGCGGCATTACTGTTTAACCCAGCCAGCCAAACAATGTTGGCATAAGTTTCCTCGGGAGCACTGTTTGAAGACAAATAACTTGGGTTTTTGGCAATTGACTCTTTAAGGCTTGTTGGATTGCCCAGGCTTTCTGCAACGGCTAAAACCTCTGTGCATGCATCAATGAATGGCTGAATCTCGCTGGCTTCAGGAAATTCACCATACTTGCAGATAAAAGATGATTGATCTGAAGGGATTCTTTCTACTTGTGTAAAAAAAGCATGCATGGTTTTCCAGCTGCTTGTGAATTCAGCAAAATTCAGTGTTAATTTCATATTCTATGCCTTTTTGCGAAATGCAACGACAAGATCCATCTGTAGTGTTTTTGCATCACTAGGGTCTCCGCCTAATGGATCAAATGTCAATGTCCACTGTGTGAATGGTGATGGTGTCATATAGACAGCTGTATTTACCTGCCATTTGATATATGGATCCTGGGTATTAAAAACGTATCCATATTCACTTTCAAATCCTTTTGTCACAAAGCTATATGCATTACCCGGGCCAAATCCATTTTCATAAGAGCCAGATGTAGAAATATTCATCATCACATTGCCCTTGCTATTAGGTTTCACTCCATTTATGAAAAATTGCGCTTCTTTTACCCAAATTGCAACATTCCCTTTGTCGGGGAGAACACCTTGGAGCTGTGGGTCTCCAGATGGAATGCTTAGCGTGATGACAGCAGGCTGTCCATCAGATGCAGGAACAATAAGTGCTGTATCAACACCTGCTGGTGCAGGATCACTGCTTTGTTTGACTATATTAAATTTAAAGCTTATTGGCACGTTATCATTAGGCAGTTGAATTTGCTCTCCACCAATACCATCCCCTAGTAGCTTGTTAGTCCAGGCCGTTACTTCTGCAAAAGCATTTTTTAGCTGTGCTGCATTCATGTCTGTACTTATTACCGTTGATGGTTTTTTGAAATAAAGATAAAAATATGAGTTTCTGTAGTAGGTCCATGCGGTAAAAATAGATCGCGTAATTGTGTTTGTCCGAAGTTTAATAAGTCCTTTTAGTGCAGCCAGTTTTTCCTGTTCTGTTTTGGAATTGCTCTCCAACTCTTTCCAGCGAGTTTGTGTGCGATTGGCAGCGGTAATCTGGGACTTTACAATCGTTGCTTCTGTGAGCTGTGTGCTATAAGCAATAAACTTAGCATTAATTGCTTTTCCATATTGAGCTAATATTTTGAGGCTGGCCAGATAATTGGTAGCTGCATCCTGAGCAGCGCCTGACCCAGATCCATCACCTATTAGTCTTGATAGATTGGTGAGTGTTGCATCAGCCTCGACCATGAAGTTATCCCAAGCCAAGCTTGGGTCAACTACTACAGCAGCAAGTGACTTTGGTAATTCTGATAGTGCCTTGTCTTTTTGTATTTGATCCCATAGTTGAGTACTTGCATCAAAAGAGATCATTAACTGCTGTTGCATAAGCATTAGGTTTTTTGCTTGTTCCGGAAGATTTGAGTTTGGAAAATCTTTGGTAATGGCATCAACAGCTGCCATGCCGTCATTTACGCCACTCGCTAAATTCTCCATGAGTTCGCCAATTGCAGAAGCATCTCCACCAGCTATTTGTCCTACAGCGACACCTGCTTTTGTAACGTCAACCGCGAACTTAAAGGATGCTTCAAGATATTGGGTAACCTGGGCATCTGCTATTTTGTAATTCATAATGCCCAGTCGGACATCCACATCATAATATTGAATATTAAACTGATTTCTGAGTGTATTGATGCTGCTGGCAAGATCGGTAATGTTGGTTTTTATATTTGATAGCTCTGCTTGTAATGGCTGCTCTTCGTCTTGTGCAATTCCTTCAAGTGTAGAGCTGACATTCTCAATAGCTGTGTGGATATCATCCTTCACATCCAATGTGTTCAGGTTGTTTTCATAGCTTTGCAGTGCGCTTATAAGTTGGTTAGCCTGGTCTTTGTAATAACTTGCAGAGAGCACAGGTACGTAATAGGCGCCGGGTGAAAGGTTTAATGTCACAAGTAGTGCAGCTGCTTGGCTATAGAGTTCAGCATAACTTGTGGGAATTGTAGCGCCTTTCTCACCCATAGAACGAATGCAGGTGACAACCCAACTTAGCATTGATCGCGCTACAGTTACATCCTCTTGTTCTGATGAACTCATAAGAAGTGTGGCAGCTGTAAAACTGGCCTTTAGACTATTTAATGCCCATGGCCTGCCTAGCAAATCCTGAATCTGGGTTGGGTCTGTTGTTGTGTTGTGAGAGGAAGAGCCATCTGACTTGACTGTAAAATAGGCTGTCCTTAAAGGATCTGAACCAACAGGTACAGTAAACTCTGTAGTTCCTTTCTGGCTGCTTGTAGTTGTAAGGTTAAATTCTACGTTATCCACAGATTCATTGATTAAAAATTCAAGAATTGCTGTGTCACCTACAGCAGGTGTTCGCACAGGAATTGCTGTGCCACTAAACTGTTTAACATCAATATTCCGTGCTGTAATTACAACGCCTTGCGCATCGAATGTTGGGTAATCAACTATCAGCGTGTCAACCCAGATGGCTAATAGCGTTCCTCCGCCAAAGGTGAAATGCTCTGCCAAATCTGAAAGCTTTACCTGTAGTCCAGAATAGATAATTTCTGTTACTGCATCCGTTTTTGGATCCTTTGTTAATTCAAGTGTGCAATACTCATTTGTTTTTTTGCTTAACGTTGTCCAGTCTATGCTCATGAGCTGTTCTACCATATAGGAATAATATTAGATGGTAAGATTGCGGAAGAATAAATCACCTCAGCTGGTTGTACGGCGCTCTCTCCTTACCTTGCATAACAAAGCTCATAAAACTCAGGCATTGAAGTGATTTATCCTTTTCACAACTCTTAGTGGCTTATCATTAAAACAGTTGTAATGATAGGAGCCAGAGTTAGTTCACCATTAAGCGACTTTGATCTGTTGACCAAATGGTGTGCTGAAGTTATAGGAGACTAATGAATTGGCAGAAAAGTCTTTTGCCGTTGTTGATATATCACCCCATTTCTTTTGGGCATCTAATACTTTAAGTGTTTGCATAACCCATGTCAGGTCACCCAGTTGATTGACTGTATAATTTGTTGCGATGTAGTTTAAATCCATGCCTATGTTGAGCCATACACCCTCAATGGTTTCCAAGCTTGTTTTAAATTCATTCATGGCAGGCGCAATATCGGCTATTGATGAATTGAGGCCTGTTAAGTCTGTAACAAGCCTGGTTTTCTTTTTCATATCTGTATGATACTTTGCAACTTGATCCATTAAATTGTTGTAGGCTTTTTTCTCGGCAGCAGCTGCAACACCGAGGCCAATGCCAAGCCCAAGTGCAATTGGCCATGCGAGTCCACCGGTAAGAATCATTAGGCCAACTGACGTTGTAATAGCAGCTATCGTGTAATCGCGCCATTTTTTGTACGCTTCGTCAGCAGCAGCTTGAGTCTCGCTGATGTTTTCCTGAAGTTGACCGATCAGTTTATTTGCATCTGCAAGAATACTTGATGAAGACCCGGAGTATTCCTGAACTGTGGTATTAGCTGCAGTAAACTCCTTGTCAAAAGCCAATAGTTTTTTCATCAGATCAGCAGTTTTTTGCTGCATATCTTCCGCACTTGATGTTAAGCCACCTTGACCCGTTAGTATTGTCTTAAGTATCTCGGCCCTCTGTTCTGCGGTTCCTTCAGAAAGAGCCTCCCTTAAGGATTCAAACGTATTTGAAAATGTGCCTGCTGTATTCTGTATCTGGCCGGATAGCCACACGATATGCCCATAAATCTGATCGGGTGGGGTGGGGGTGAAAATGTAATTTGGATCTGCAGCAATTTTCTCTTTAAGTGTGGCAGGCTCACCAAATGTTTTGGCCAAATCATGCACATTAACCATTGCATTCAGGCAATCCTGCACTTGTTGCTTATCTGAAAAATCGCCATATTTTTCATTCCAATCCCCCATGTTAATGGGGAGCTGTAATGCTTGTGTAATATAGTTTTGTAATTGAAGCCACTGCGAACCAAATAAAATAAAACGATTCTTTGGCGCCTCAACACCAGGTGGAGGATTGTCATTAGGGGTTACTAGTGGGTTTGATGGTGCTAGAGATGCAGTTGCTGTAGACACGATATTCTCCTTGTGTAGGCTAACAATAACCGTTTGTTAATTGTGTTTTTTTACTAAACCGAGGTGGCCTGATGATACTAGTAAATGCATGACAATTGTCAACGTCAATTTATAAGATGTTTTTTATGCCATTTATATTATTACTATTTAGTTGAAGCTTATTACGCTTATTTAAGTGTGGTTTAGTTGGGCTGGTTAGTGAGATATAAGTGGCAAATATAAATTCTATTATTTAGCTTAAGTTAATAAAATTGATTGAATTTTAATCTGATGATGTGGTGAATTATTGTATGGTGTTGTGGCTTGAAATCATGGATATTTTAAAATGAAAAGCATTATGCTTTACATAGATGGAACAGGTAACAAGGGTGGGGTGACATCAGGTGCTAATGTTTCCAGCATTTATAATGCTGTAGATAAAATAAGGCAGTGACTCTTGGGAGAGTGCTCACATTCATCTAATGAGAGGTTGTGTTTGTGGTTATCGATTTCCAATTGAAAATGGTAATGAATATTGTGCAGGCCAGTGGAGAATATTGTGCTTTGCTAATGACCTGCTATTTATCAATTGGGGGTAGAGGTTGACCTGTTTTGTTATGAGAATCTATTGGAAGCCCAACATATGTTGGGCTTCCATATTTTATCTATTAGCTCAGGTTAGCTGTGTTGTATCTTTTGCTTGGTTATTTATGTAAGCGCTCATAACGCAGTTTGTGATTGTTAGCATTGACTGTAAGCGTTGCACTATAGCGGTCATCTAGTTTTGTCGAGTAGGAATATTCATCGTTGTTTTGTTGCCATTGGGCCAGATTGATCTGGGTTTTGAATGAGGCAAAACTTTCTTTAGAAAATTCGATAATGACTGCTTCGAGATAATCATCCATTGCTCTGGCATTATAGCTTTTCACAATAGTGAAATTGTCGGGGCACTCAATTTTCAAAGCCTGGTTGATAAGAGTTTTTACCTCTGCTTTGTCAGGGGAGAAGCCGCAGGCGCTAAGAAAAAATATAACCAGTATTAATAGAAGATGTTTTCGCATGTTATGTCATACTCGATGTTGATTTAATGGTGTAGGTGATTTTGGTGAGTCGCTCTATTTCGTTGCCGTTACTGCTAATCTCTTTGAGAGCCTTTTTAAATAGTGGACGTAGTGGGCTTTTAAGATGGGACAGAACAGTCTTACTTGGTGTCTTTTTTAAGTGGCAAAAAATAGCCAGGGCATAGGTCATTTGATCTTCAGAAAGAAACCCAGTTGCTTGCACAGATTTGCCACAACCGGAACAGCCCCGTTGAATCATGACAGCATTGTTCGTCAGAAACAGGCCAAAGCCCATAAATATGGCTAGCAGATCAATAAGGTGGCCGTGCAGCTCTTCATTGCCAGGGCCGGGAGTATTGCTTGCACCGGCCAGATGAGCGGCAAGTTGACGAGCAATAACAGTGGTTAGAACACTGGGGTCTCTGGTCAGGTCTGGTGTATAGGTAATATGGAATGTCTGTGGATCACCATCAACAGAAAGTGCTGTTGCTGGCCCGCGAGGAATTCCATTATAGCTGGTGCTTGAAGGGCAGGCCTGCTCATAATCTGGTGTTAACTCAATAAGTTCTAATGGCCAGTTTTGCATGCCAGCATAGTGAACCATCTGTTCAAAAATGCTGCTAGCCATTGAACTACGACTGTTGACCTCAGTAGGAAAATGCGTCTTGGTTGGTGTAATCAGAATCGTATCTTCATGGAAAAAGTCACTACCAAAGTTGCTGAGTGCCCAGCCATAGGCATCAAACAGCCACTGTGTGGTCTCTGCATCAAGTATGGGTTTGTTGCTAAATAGGTTAAACATGTCAACTCAACTGCTATGGGGCGGGTGCTGTCCACTGGTTGCCAATTATGCGAGATGTGGGATTATAGCGAGTACGCCTTCAAAGTGATAATGCTATCTTGAAACGCGCCTTTCATCTGCACTGAAAATTATAGGGTATCAAAAATGGCTGAAATTCATCCTCAATTGCAACAGGATTGTGTCGTTATTGGGCGCTTTCCACTGTGTCATTTGCTCCTTCTGAAGGATGCCAACTACCCCTGGTTTATTTTGGTTCCAGATCGGGATGAGATAAGTGAGGTTTTTGAGCTGTCAGCCCAAGATCAGGAGCAGCTTATACGGGAATCAAGTCAGTTAGCCGAGGTTCTTGCAGCTAAATTCAAGGCAGATAAGATTAATATTGCGGCATTGGGAAATGTGGTTCCTCAGCTGCATATTCATCATGTTGTGCGCTACCGAGATGATGCTGCATGGCCTGCCCCTATTTGGGGGGCTGTGCCGGCAAAACCCTATGTGGCAAGTGAGTTAAGTGAGCGGGTAAGGGAGGTGAAAACCTGGTTTTGTGATGCAATGGTTTAATGGATGTTATTCAGATAAACTGACTTTCGTCGTGTTTTTATAGATTAATTGAAACTGTACTGAATAATATGCATATTTTGCAAGGCCAATATGGTGCATGTAAGCTGTAACCTGTTGAGTATAAAGAATAAATTAGTGGCCTATAACGGATGACGGATTGGTCTGTTTATATTATCCAGTGTACTAATGATTCACTCTATACTGGAATTACAAACAATATTCAGAGGCGTTTTTCACAACACCTCAATAAATGTGGCGCTAAATATTTTTATGGGCATACGCCCAAAAAGGTAGTGTATATTGAGAATGGCCACACGCGCAGTTCTGCAAGCCGTAGAGAGGCGGCAATAAAAAAACAGTCTCGTGCTGAGAAGTTTCATCTGATTGTGTCGGAAACCAATGAAGTTCAAAACCAGAAACTGGATGAAACTTACTAGCACTGCCATCACTCCAGGCTTTTGTTAATGCCTTTATGCCAAGGGCGAAAAAGCTATTTATCATCAATTATTTGCGATATACCATAAGAGACGTGCATGATATTTTCTGAAAAATCTGGCCCTGAGGCCTTTGATAGACTCAGATCTTTTTTAGAGTCAACAGATCGCCCAGCGGATACGTTTACCTACAATGAGTTGCTGGGGTTTCTGTTTGCAATAGCCAGCTCACCAGAAATGATACCTCCAAGTGATTGGGTGCCAATAATATTTGCTAATGATGAGGCAAATTATCGTGATAGTGATGAGGCTAATACCATTACTGAAGCAATCATGATTCTCTATAACCAATGTAACCAACAGGTTGTTGATGGTAACCCTGAATTACCTCTCAGTTGTGCTTCTATATTGCCACCTATGGAAAATTTTGCTGATGATGCCCCTCTCAGTCAATGGGCAAGCGGCTTTTTAATTGGCCATTCGTATCTTGAAGATGTGTGGGATGCGCTTATTCAGGAAGAGTGGGAAGAGGAGTTGGGATCATGCCTGATGGTGTTAAGTTTTTTTGCAGAAATAAAATTAGCTGAGGCGTACCAGGAAGAAGCGCTGACGGAAGAGCGCACTATAGAGCAGCTGGCAGGGGATATCCTTGATATATTTGATGATGCGATGGTGAGCTATGCTCGTTTGGGGCGTGCTTTATATCTTGCATATTTAGAATTAGATCAAGAAGAGCAAGAGAAAGCATCGGCTACGTATGTAGATCCAGATGAGCCTTGCCCGTGTGGCAGTGAAGAGATATTTAGTAAATGTTGTGGAGCGCCCAAGACAATTCATTAATATGATTAATAAAATTGAGCAAAAACATCTGGCAATAGTCTTTAAAGCACTGGCTTTTGCAGCAAAGAAACACCGTGATCAGCGTCGTAAAGATCCAGCGGCTTCACCGTATATCAATCACCCCATTGCGTTGGCTGAAATTCTTACCTGTGAGACTGACACAATCGATGTTGAGATAATCTGCAGCGCACTGCTGCATGATACCGTGGAAGATACCGAAACCACCCAAGAAGAGTTGGAGCAGGTTTTTGGAAAACATATCAGCCAGATTGTTATGGAGGTTACAGATGACTTTAACCTGCCAAAAGCTGAGAGGAAGCTGCTACAAATTGAGCATGCTGCTCATATTAGCGATCAGGCAAAGCTAGTAAAACTAGCTGATAAAATCTGTAATCTAAGAGATGTTGCTGAATGTCCGCCACCAGAATGGAGCTTGCAAAGAAGGCGTGACTATTTTGATTGGGCGAAACAGGTAATCGATCAGTTGCGGGGCATTAATGAAAAACTGGAAGCCATTTTTGATGATGCCTATGCTAGAAAACCATAAGCTTCCACCTCGGCTACTCCTCAATTACTTCCTTCCAAACAACAACTCGATTTCGGCCCCTGGCTTTGGCTTGATACATTGCCTGATCGGCATGCTCAATGGCTATACTCCAGTCTTCATCAGCAGATAATAGAGTGATCCCAAATGAAGCGGTGATGTTGATTTCAATATCATCAGCAACGGGGATCTTTGTGCGATGGATATCCTCTCGAAGCCTTTCAATTGCAGTATGGGCAATACCCACTGTGGTATTGGGTAGGCAGACTAGAAACTCCTCACCACCAAATCGACAGGTTAGATCATAGGGTCGTAGATTGCTGTTGAGAAAGTCAGCTATATGGCGCAGTACAACATCTCCAGCTTTATGTCCGTGCTGGTCATTGATCTTTTTAAAGTGGTCAATATCTACCATCATTAGGCAGCAGAATTCGTTTGTCCGTTTAATACGGGCATGCTCTTGGCTGAGTAGTTGAAAAAAAGCCTGGCGATTCAGTGTGCCGGTGAGGTAGTCGTATGAGTGAGAGAGGCCAAGCAATTCATCTCGTAATTTTGCCAGTGTGGTGGCGAAATGAACCTCATGACTTAGGAATTTATCATATTCCCTTGAATTTAGGGTTTTACCAGTAGATATTTTGTTAATGATTTTACGTACACACTCATGCATTAAGTCATGCAGTTTTTCCAGTGCAATAAAATCTGGGTTCTCTCTTAGAAAATCGTGATGCGTGCTGTAATACCATTCACCAAACTTACACTGATGACTGGAATGCGCTGAAAGATATTCTTCAGAAATGGGAGTGTCACAGATTGCACTCCGGCTCCAGGATGCAACCCATTTTGTATGCTCTATGATGGCATTGTTTAAACCATCAAGCGCTGTGCTGATATCTTCAAGAGTTGGGCGATTTTCGCTGACTATGGGCATGGTCAATACTCGCTGAGGTTAGATCACTCTGTCATTGCCACCGTCTACCGGAATCTGAGCTGCAGTGGTTTTGGCAAATAAGGGGCCGCACATTTCAGCCGCAAGATTGGCTACGTCATGGCTGCAAATCTCAACTCCCATAAGATTTTTACGTTTGTACGCCTCAACACTGAGATTATAGTGTGTTGCTCGACTCTGCAAGACTTCATCTGTCCAGAGGGCGGTATCGAATACAGCATCTGGATGCAGAGAGTTGATGCGGATGCCATCGCAGCCCCATTCCAGTGCTGCAACACGGGCCAGCTGGTTGAGTGCGGCCTTTGAAGCAGAATAGGCCGCTGCGCCAGGGCCGGGGGCAGGCACGTTTTTGGAGCCGATAATCACCACCCGGCCACCGGCTGGTGCCACTTTCAATAAGGGATGAGATTCGCGCATTAGCACCAGATTGGCATCCAGGTTGATGTTGAGCACCTTGCGCCATTGTTCAGTTGCCAGTTCATCAATGCGACAGCCGCCGGGGAAGATGCCTGCGTTGAGGATGAGCATATCCAGCCCGCCGAACCGTTGCACAGCGCTCTCAAGCGCTTGGGCGACTTGGTCCTCATCGGCCACATCACACACCAGTCCGAGAAAATCTGGACGTTGGTAGAGCTGTTCGATATTGGCATCAATATCCAGCCCAATTACTGCAGCACCGCGTGCCAGTAGTGCATCGACACAGGCCTTGCCGATGCCGGATGCTGCGCCGGTTACTAATGCCACTTCGCCACTAAATTGTGGAGGGGTACCGCCTTTACGCAGTTTGGCCTGTTCCAGATCCCAATATTCCACATCAAAAATATCGCGAGCGGGAAGTGCCTGATAACCACCCAGTAGTGTGGCCCGCTGGATGATCTCCTGAGTATGGTGATAGATATCATTGATGATGGCAGCATCCTTGGCACGGCGGCCAATGCTGATAAGGCCCAGCTCGGAGTCAAGCACCATGCGCGGGGCAGGGTCGAGCATGGTTTTCTCATCTTTGGACAGAGCCGCATTTTCCTCAAAATAGCTGCGGTAAGCTGCTGTGTAGCTTGCAATATCACGCCCCAGTAGCGGCAGTCGTTTAGTGCGGATGACATGATCCGGTGTGGCTGGCCCCTGTTGGGATAGAGTGGCAATATCCTCCCGCTGGGCAAAGGCCAGACAGGCGGGACTCATATCGCAGCAGAGCAGCATGGGTGCAGCAGCAACAGTGGAGATCTCCTGGCGCAGCTTACTAATCTCTCCTCGGAGCGGTTTGTCCGTAGTGGCAATTTTGTGTGGGTGCAGCGTCCAGGCTCCGTGGGCCTTAAGATAATCCTCGGCACGGCCTACCAGCTCAATCATACGGTCGTAGGACTCCTTGGCTGTTTCACCAAAAGAGAAGATGCCGTGATTCATCAGGATCATGCCGATGGTCTTCTCTGTTGCATCTGCTGCAAAGCGCTCTGCACAGAGTCGGGCCAGATCAAAGCCAGGCATCACGTAGGGGATGATGACCATATCCTCGCCATAGATCTCCTGGATGCGTGCCAGGCCGTTGTGGCTATTGGTGATGGTGACCACTGCATCGGCATGAGTGTGGTCAACATATTTATAGGGTAGGGAGGCGTGCAGGATAGTCTCAACTGAGGGGGAGGGCGCTGAAGCTAGGGTCATGTTTGTTTTTAGCTCATTCACCATCTGCGGGTCAGTCAGGGTCTCCAACTGAGCCAGCTTTAACAGATGCGCCATGCGTACCGGGGCAAAACCGGCCTCCTCAATAGTTTCCAGATCCCAGCCACTGCCTTTTACATAGAGAATCTCTTCTGCTTCGCCGACCAGATTGGTCTCTGTAACCTTTACTGATGTGTTCCCTCCGCCATGCAGCACCAGAGATGTATCTTGTCCCAACAGACGAGAAGTGTAGACGCGTAGGGCAAGGTCTGTTGTGTGTTGGGCGGCATCCTGATCATTCCAGCGGTTTTGCATAGCGGTACTCTTGATTGTTTTTAGAGGTGTGAAACCGTTAATTATAGCGCCCTAGTGGGCTGAGGCGGTAGTTCAGTTAAACGAGGGGGAAATACAAAAGGGGTCAGAAAGAGTCATTCAGTGAATGCTGATGTATGACAGGTGAACACATAGGTGACATTCAGACGTAGATGCTGACCGACAGCTACCATCCATCAATCTAGGTCGAATGACACTCACATTGTGCTAGCCGCCGCATCATAGGTTATTGGTAAGTCGATACAAAGCAATCGGGGCTGGCACGGCTGGCTAATGGGTGAGTTGGTTGATTGAGTTACGAGAAATAGCTATGGCAAACCCCAACTAGGATCGTACTTATCCAAAAACTGATAATCAATCTCCCCATCCCAGATGATTTTCTGATTGTTCTGCTGCATCAACCTGTTCCAGCAGGTTAATTCCAACAGCCACAATATCGCTGTCAGTAACAATCCCTTTAAGCTTCCCGTCACTCACCACAGGTAAGCAGCCATATTTATGCTGTTGCAGATAAAGCGCAGCACTTTGTAGACTGGCATGGCTGTCCACGGTAATAACTTTTTTTGTCATAACTTGAGTAATAGGGATATCTGCTGGATTTGTCTGCTCTTCCTTACTGCGCAAAGTGGAATCAGTAGCGGCCAGGACATCACGTTGAGTAATAAGGCCAGCCAGTCCGTTTTTATCATCTACGACTGGTATGTGACGGATACTCTTTTCTGCCATCAACTCTATTACAGCTGCAAGCGTTGCTGTATCTGGTAGCGTAATTACACTTGTCGTCATAATCTCATCAACTGTAATCATGATTACTTCCTCTTAATAAGGCATTAATAAATTGACTAAGGTGTAAATCTATTTTTTCCTTGCTTCCTTGAGCGTCTTTAGCATTTTTACTCCCTTGTTCCTTTGGGCAGATAAAACATCCATCTCTTTTTTAAGCTGCTTAAGAGTACTTTCATCCTGCTCTTTTTTAAGTTTATCCTTCAGTGCATTCTCCTTTTTCTTAAGTTTTTTCAGAACGCGTTTTATTGAATCGTACTTGGCGAGTTGTGCCCGTCGCTCTGCGCCCATGTAGTTCTTCAACTTTTCTAATAGTTTAGTTGCTTTCATCAGTTTGTCCTCACTTCAGATTTATCCAAAAATGCCTTAATTTCATCATCCAGCGCCACACTGCGTCCGGCCTTTTTTTATCCAGATCTGAGGTGACGAATAACACCTTCGGTCAACAATGATGTGTTAGCTGATTTTGACTTTCTGTATGGATTGGGCGGTTCCGCGCAGTATGGTGAATCGTAGTTTCTTGTATTCGATACTGCTGCCAACTGGCGGAATCTCGCCTGCCTTCTCCAATAAGAAACCTGCCAAACTGGAGTAGTGGCCCTTTGGCAATTCAACGCCTAACTCTTCGGCCAAATTAGAAAGATCAACACGGGTGTTCACCAGCAGGGTGCCGTCATCCTGCCGCTGGATCAATTGGGCTTCGGGCTCGCCAACATCATACTCATCCTGTATATCTTCCACCACCTCTTCCAGAATATCTTCGATACAGACAATGCCTTCCGCACCGCCAAACTCATCTACTACGATCGTGACCTGCGCCCTTGTCTTGCGCATCTCAAGCAAAAGGTCATGGATACTCTTACCGGGGGGTACGTATGTAACCTCCTTGATGAACGGTAGAATCGGCTCATCCGCTGCCACTCCTAATAGTTCCAGTGTGTTAACCACGCCTACGATTCGGTCTACCCGTTCCTGATAGACAGGGATTCTCGCGTGTGAATGCTTGATGGCCACTTTTCGGGCTTCGCCACAAGTGGCATTTTGTTCCATCATCGCCACGTCGATCAGTGGCATCATCACTTCATGTGCCGTGGTCTCGCCAAAATTGAACAGGCGCCGGATCATGCCCTGCTCAATAGGCTCTATGTCCCCATCATTGCCAGACATGTGCATCATGGCCTTGATTTCTTCACGCAGTGTGAAGGGGTTTTGTGCATCATTGTTACCACCGAGCAGTCGACTCAGCAGGCGGGCTAGAGAGCTGAACACCACCAGGATGGGATAGAACAGGTAGGAACAGAATTTCAAGATGAAGATGGCGTGCGGGGTGATGGTATCGGCACGCTGCTGAAAAACACTCTTGGGTACAATTTCCCCGAGTACCCAGATAAGGGGCGCCACCAGTATGATGGCCATCCAACTGGAGCCTGGACCGAACAATTCGAGCATCAGGGCGGTAGCCATGGTGGTGTTGGTGACCACGGCTATGTTGGTGCCCACCAGGGTGGTGGACAACAGCCATTCCGGTTTTTTGAGCATTTCCAGGGCTAGTTTCGATCCCTTGGAACCTTTGGCTGCCTGGTGCCGCAGTTTCATGCGGTCGGCGCTAACCATGCCAATCTCAGAGCCGGAAAAAAACCCCTCGATGATCAGACAGATTGCCATGATGCCGATAGTGATAAGGATATCCATTACTGGCCTTCCTCTTTGGCTGATTTTTCAGGCTCGTCCAATGGTATGCCATTTTCATCTGTCTGCTCGCGCACCGTGAGGGTTTTCAGACGATTGGCCTCCACCTCTTCTACCGTGAAGCTGAACCCCTCCAGACTAATGGTGGCACCTTCCTCTGGTAATTCTCCCAACTCGTGCAGGATGCACCCGCCGACCGTTTCAAACTCGCCTTCTTCCAGTGCCGAATCAAACTCTTTGTTGAACTGGGCAATGGAGAGGGAGCCATCCACCCGCCTGGTGCCGTCATGTTCAACCACCACATCAGTTTCGGAAACAACATCAGAGGGACTGGGTATGTCACCAAAGATGCACTCCAGCAGATCCTCCATGCTGATGAGACCGGTAACCCCACCGTATTCATCCACTGCCAGTGCCACCGACAGCCGTCGTTTGCGGAAGGTGTGGAACAGGTCCGAGGCAGGTTTGGTCTCGGGCACAAAATAGGGTTCACGCAGAATATCGCTCAAACCTTGAGGGTACCTCTCCAGTATATTGAGATCCGCAGCCAACAGGTCCCTGGCGTGCAGCATGCCCTGGATCGCATCCCGGTGTTTGAGGTAGACCGGCAGCTTGGTGTGGCGCGTACGTTTGAGCTCTGCCACCATCTCGGTGATTGGCATGTCAGCCTGGAGAAAGACCACATTGGAGCGGGGCGTCATCAGATCCTCCACTGTGCGATTGCCAAAATCGAAGATCTGTTCGATATAGCGGGCCTCCTCTTGGTCCAGCACGCCGTCTCCCACCGCTTCCTTGGCCAGGGTGCTAACCATGTCGCGGGTCACTATGCTACCGCGGTCTAGCTCACGCCCTACGATTAGGGTGGTTAACCATTCTGCCACTATGCGTACAAGCCAGCGAAGGGGGGTAATCAGTCGGGCAAACAGGTCGATGTAGCGACTCTGGGCAGTGGCGAAGGCCACGTTGTTGCGGATGGCCATGGTCTTGGGTGTGATTTCACCCACCAGCAGCAGGATCGGCACCATGATGAACAGATTAAACATTTTGTTCTCTGCGCCAAAAAGCTGAATCACAATTGCTGCAGAGATGACGGATGCGGCCACGTTGACGAATTCGTTGCCGATCAGGATGGTGATAATCAGTCGGCGAGGCTCGCTCAACATGCGTTCAATGAGGCTGATCCGGTGATTGTCGTCACGCCTCATCTGTTCCAGTTGCAGCTTATTGAGGGAAAACAGGCTGGTCTCGGAACTGGAAAAAAACCCCGACAGCAACATTAACAGTGCGAATAATACCAATTCGATAATGAGCGTAATGTCCAAACTATTCCCCATGCATGGATAGCCAATGGAATTGACTACATGACAGTAATGTTAGAAAAATGGTGGTCGTAGCAAGGGCAACCAAAAGTAGGTGCTTTAGGCAAGGCGCTGAAGATGCAAGTGTTTTCAGCTTGATCTCTCACCCCCCTAGGAGGCTATCCGAGAATAGAGAGCCTACTGCGGAAAAGCCATTCCGGCCAGATTCCCCGATTAAACTCGTTAAATATGCCCAATATTCGCCTCATTTAATCGAAAAATCTGACTCAAAATGGCTTTCCCTCGCTACGGATTCTATCCTCGGACAGTCTCCTAGAGAATTACAACCGTTCTACCCGCACCTTAAGAACCGAGCGCTCATCTGCATCCAACACGCTCAGGCGATAACCCTGTTCTTCGATGGCATCGCCTACGGATGGAATATGACGCAGGCGGCTGACAATCAATCCGCCGATGGTATGTGCCTCCTCCACCGGAAAGTGCACATAGAGGATATCGTTAACCTCAGAGATGGCCATTCTGCCGCTCATTAGGTGGATATTTTCACTTTCGTGCTCAATGTAGGTCCGCTGCCTTGGATTATATTCATCGAAGTCATATCCCACATCGATTTCACCCACGACCTCTTCGAATACATCTTCCATCGTGAGAATCCCCACTGCAGAGCCAAACTCATCCACCACCACCGCCATGTGATCTTCACGGGCCTGCAGTTGGGGAAGTGCCCGGTCAATAGTCTGCTTTGGCGAAAGAAACAGTACCGAACTCATATACTCGGGGGCAGATTTCTCCATGATATCGGGATCCATTAGATCCCATGAATCTAGGGTCAGGATGCTTTTAATATTGGTGATGTTCCCCCGGTAGACCGGCAACCGGTTGAAGCCGTACTTCATCACCATGCGCACCGCCTCTTTCATAGGGCGGGCCTCATTCAGACCCACTACATCAGCCAGAGGGATCATCGCCTCACCCACCGTGGTATCCCCAAAACGAATGATCCGACGAATACGCTTGCGATCAATCGTCGAGGGGTTGGCGGCGGAATCTGATACATCCAGCAGCACCCGCAACTCCTCCCGAGTGATAAACATGTTCTGTGGAACGGTTCCGTCCCCCACGATACGGGTGATGAAGCGTGCTATCCGGCTAAAGACAAAGATCACCGGATAGAAAAGATAGGAGAAAAAACGTAGCGTGTAGATAATCCGACTGGAGATCGTATCTGCCTTCTGCTGGAAGATGCTCTTGGGGACTACCTCTCCCAGAATTAGCAGCACTGGGGTAAGCACAATAACTGATACCAGATCACCTCCCTTACCAAACAAATCGACAAATATCAGGGCACCCAAGGTGGATATGGTGACAGTGGCCAGATTGGTTCCGACCAGCGTGGTGCCTAGGATGACATCTGGGGTACGAAACAGCTTAAGTACCAATGCCGCACCGCGATTCCCCATCTTTGCCTGATGCCGTAACTTGACCTTGTCCGAATTCACGATGGCAATCTCGGAGCCGGAGAAAAAACCCTTCAACAGCAAAAAGACGATAATTAACAGGAGTTCTTCAAACCAATCCATCACTTCTCTCCCAGCTGCTGTGCATCATCAGGCACTTTATCGGGTGCCACATCAGGCAAGGCCTCTTGATCATCGCCTTCATTATCTGGGTGCGGCGTATCCTCGATATCGACAACAGCATCTTCGCCGTCCGTATCATCAGCGTCTTTATCCAATGAGGAGATCTTCTGAACCTGAAGTTTACTGATCCTTAATCCGCTCCGTTCTTTAGCAGTAAAGCGAAAACCCTCGTAAGTTACCTGATCACCCGGTTCGGGGAGCCTGTCAAACAATCTGAAGGCGACACCACCAATAGTCGTCATCACCGTATCATCGATATCAAAGTTGGTGAGATTATGGAAATCGGCCAGACGCATATCGCCGGGTACGATATAGCTGTTCTCGTCATCCTCATTGTAATACTCCTGCCCGACCATCTTTCCAGAGATTTCCCCGAAGATGAAGGTCAATACATCTTTCATAGTGACAATACCCGACACCTCACCATATTCACCAAGGACAATGGCCACGCGGGTATTGTGCATCTGGAAATAATCGAACATCTCATCCACCTTCTTGGTAGGTGGTACATAATGTGCCGGTTTCAGGATCATATCCAGGGTGACCATTGAGAGATCACCTCCGCCCCTAATGAGTTTTAATATATCTTCAGAATGGATAAAACCGATCACATTGTCCCAGTGCCCCTGGTATACGGGTATACGAGGGTGGCAATAGCTGCGGAACTGCTCAATTAATTCAGGCACAGGAAGGTCCGCATCAAGAAACAGTATGCGGGGGCCCGGTGTCATGATGCGTGAAATATCTGTTTCCGATGCCTCTAACATATTATCGATCAGCACCCTTTCCGTCGCATCGATAATTCCGGTCTCTTCTCCCTCCTCAAGAAGTGTTCTGAGTTCATCGGGTTGCAGGATGTTTTCCCTGTCAACGGCCTCTCCAACCACCAGGGTGGTTACCCAGTCGGCCAACACACGTACCGCCTCACGTAGCGGTGTTATAAAGATCATCCAGTGCGGCAGAATATGTGCGGTGATACGAGTACTGAACTTAATAGGATAACTGACTGCAATGGTCTTTGGAGTTACCTCTCCAATCAACAGCAACAGGGGAACCATAATAAGAATGTTGATCCAGCCTACATCCTGTTCGCCGTAAAGCAAAAGCAAGATCCCCGTCATATTTACCGCTGAGGCAATATTGACCAGTTCGTTGCCACACAGGATAGAGATAATCAAACGACGCGGTTCATCCAGCATCGCGTGAATACTCTCGGAATGACTGTCCCGTGAATGCCTGAGTTTCTGCAAGTCTATGCGGCTGAGAGAAAACAGTGCAGTCTCTGATCCTGAAAAAATAGCGGACGAAGCCAACAGCATGACCTGGAATACTATACGAACATATAGCTCCCAATCGCTGATACTAAGCGTGAGCGTCTCAAAAAATGCTTTTATCTCATCCACTTTTTGCTCATTCTCGTTATGTTAATAAACTGGTAATCAATACCGGATAGGAATGCTAACTTTCATCCATAAATATGCCTTCTCAACACAAAGGTGCAAAGTGCGAAGAATTAACAACATGATTTGGAAAATACTTTGTTGTGGTCTTCGCGACTCTGCGCCTTTGCGTTAAAAAAGAACAACATTTCTAAACGTTAGTTATCTAGCTCTTTTTGGATTTATTCTTGGCTTTCTTAGCCTTCTTTCTTTCCTTGGCCTTCTTAGCCTTCTTTTTCTCCTTGGCCTTTTTAGCCTTCTTTCTTTTCTCGGCCTTTTTAGCCTTCTTTTTCTCCTCGGCCTTTTTAGCCTTCTTTCTCTCTTCTACCTTCTTAGCCTTCTTTTTCTCCTCGGCCTTTTTAGCCTTCTTTTTCTCCTCGGCCTTTTTAGCCTTCTTTTTCTCCTCAGCCTTTTTAGCCTTCTTTCTTTCCTCGGCCTTTTTAGCCTTCATGCTCTCCTCAGCCTTTTTAGCCTTTTTTCTTTCCTCAACCTTTTTAGCCTTCATACTCTCCGCTGCCTTCTTGGCCTTCTTTCTATCCCTGACTTTTTTGGCATCTTTTTTCACCTCAGTCTTACTGCTTTTCTTATCGGTCTTCTTTGTCATCTTGCTTTCCTCATTAGTTTTAGGGTTCATGGTTTTCTTCGCTGTTTTATCGAGCTTCTTGGCCTTCTTTTTAGCCTCAGCACTCTGTTTCTCGGTCTTCTTTGTCACTTTGGTTTCCTCATCGGTTTTAGTGTTTAACAACTTGTTTTTGGCCTTTCTGGCTTTTTTGCCTTTCTTATCCTTTTTAGATTTGCCAGTTTTCTTATTGGATTTATTTATTTGTTTGGCTTTTGTATCCGGTGTTTTTTTCTCAGTAGCAATTGCTTTTTCTGTTACTGATTTAGGTTCTTCCTCAACTGCTATAACTTGCACTTCTTTAGGTTCTTCTGCGTCTGCTTCATTTAGGATGTTCTCTGGAAAAATAGCTAGCCGTAGCTTGCGAAACCTTGTTGCCCAGTATTTCACCTGCCCCAATGTTAGGCCTGCTTGTTCTGCTGTCTGCCTTTGAGTGCTCCCCTCATTCAGGGCTAACAGGGCCATCGCTCGTTGGCTATGAGGGGCTTCACAGGCAGTAATCTGCTTACAGGCTGTTTGCTCTCGGGTAGTCAAAAGACTGCCTCTTGAAGTCACCTGTCTATTTTCTTGATCTATCATTACGTATTCCTAATTTTCTATGGTCTATCACTCGAGTTAATAGAGATGTGCTTTAGAACAGGCATACGCTTCGTGCTATTGCCGATTGCCTCTCTGCACAAGGTAAAGTGTGAGTCTATTTACTCTTCGCTTGCTTGAGTTCCTTTAGCACATTCACTCCTTTTTTCCTTTGGGCAGAAAGAACATTCATCTCCTTTTTTAGCCGCTGACGGGCCTTTTCATCCTGCTCCTTCTTGAGCTTATCCTTCAGTGCATTTTCCTTTTTCTTAAGTTTTTTCAGCACGTGTTTTATCGAATCATACTTGGCGATCTGCGCACGGCGCTCCGTACCCAGATAGCCCTTCAGTTTTTCCAGTAGCTCAGTTGCCTTCATTAGTCTTCACCTCGTCATGCTTCTCTATAACTTCTTGGATTTCGATTTCATCCAGCGCCACAATTTGCTCAGCCTCTTTTTCGCCTGGATCAGAGGTCACAAACAGTATGGCCCCCATGTTGATCAGGTCGCGGCAAATATCTTGGCAATAGGAGCTGTCATTCATTAAGGATGTAGCCATCTGGGCAGTGATGCGGTTTTTTCGGATTAAGCTATCCAGCGTGCCCGTTGCGATGATATCTCGCTCGCTGATCTCCATCTTTAGCTGGTCAAGGGATAGTATGGTGTTTGCTTCATCAGTGGTGCTTTGCAGTGCTTCCAGTTCCCGGAGCACCCGTGCAATCTGTAGGCGAATATTGTTGTATTCCTGCCGAATATGCGGATTACTGGACACCATGTGGATCTTCAGGTTCTTATGCAGATGCTTAGTGCCCTTGATTGCCTCCACGAGGTCGCGTCCTGCCTGTCTGAGCGATGAAAATCCCTCTACCTGCTCTTTTCCCACTGAGCCCTGCGCATGGCTGATGAATTCAATGATAGCCCCGTAAATGGCCTTGATGCGTCTGTTATATAGGTAATCGATATCTTGCACGGCGACCCGGTCGGACTTCGCGACGATATCCTCCAGGGATTGCTCCGAAAATAGCATCTCTCTTTTCAGGCTCAAGCTTTGGCTGATGATATCGACTGCCCAGTCATAGAGGCGAACTGTCTCTTTTCTAACCGCTTCAAGTGCTGCATCCGGAATCTCGGCCGAGGAGGCGGAGAGATAAATGGGTGTTTCAACATCGGGCACCGGTGTTGCGATGACCCGTTCGAGAAAGATCACCAGCCGGTTGATGAAAGGGATCATGACCACAATGCCCAGCAGATTGAAGAGGGTGTGAAAGACGGCCAGCTTCAGGGTGTAATCATCTGCGCCAATACCGATGTTATAGCTTAACCAGTCCACCACAATAATAAGTTGATGAATAATGCCAATCGCTATCACGCCCGTAACCAGATTGAAAATGAGATGGGCGCCGGCCAGCCGCTTGCCTTTCTCAT
>Ga0316192_10000480_pt1 | contig 29403 bp, 28 predicted proteins | sample MerIslwburrow_MG_FD_204931 | JGI IMG/M metagenome (GOLD analysis project Ga0316192, IMG submission 204931) | Coastal sediment microbial communities from Maine, United States - Merrow Island worm burrow | ecosystem: Environmental > Aquatic > Marine > Coastal > Sediment | place: USA: Maine...
GGAGCTGTCTACGAGGATGGTGTCAGAGTCGAAGAGCTATGCCAGGAGGCTGCCGCCTGATCCATTTACACACCTATTGACGGAACCTCCGCAGCGGGCAGGAAGGTCCCAGCCCCGTAGTCCCGCGGGAGCCCGCAAGGGGCTCCCCTACAATGCCGAAGCCGTCCGCTTGCGAACCACCCGGACGTACCTCACTAAGATGATGACTATCTGCCTAGGACCTCAAGACCTCAAGACCCCAAGCCCTCAAAGGTCGGCCGGAGCAAGCGACGGACGATTCAACCCCCAAGCCTTCAAAGGCCGGCCGGAAGGTACACCCGGCCGCTTCAACCCATCTGCCCGTAAAACACCTGCGTGTCGCACTCGATGTTGACGTGGTCGTCGACTTCGTGGGCCTCGAAGATTTCGCGTAGAGCGCGCAACATGTCTGTGTGGCGAGGATGGTCCGGACCGGGAGTGTACGAGGACGACAGGAGACGCGCCTTCAAACCTTCGAAGCGGAAGCTCTGGTGGTTGTCGAAGGTGGCGGTGCCGATCGGCGCACTGCCGAAGAAGGACTGAATCTCCTTGGGCCCGATCCGAGTGTGGTCAACCTCCTGGTAGTCCGTACCGTAGGCGAGCAGTAGTTGTTCGTAGGCTTGCAGAAATGGGCTGCTCTGCTTCCTGCGGTCGTTCCAGAGCAGGACCACCCAGCCTCGCGGCCGCAGGATCCTGGCGAATTCGCGTCGCGCCGCCCTGGCCTCGAACCAGTGAAAAGCCTGGCCGGCCGCCACCAGATCGACACAAGCACCAGGCAGTCCGGTCTCCTCGGCAGTAGCGGCGAGGCTGGTGAAGAGGCGGTAGGTCGCCAGCAACGCCTCACCTGCTCTTCTCATCTGGGCATTGGGCTCCACGCCGTAGACTCGACAGCCACTTTCCAGGAAGAGACGGCTCAGAAAGCCGGTGCCGGAACCGATGTCTGCCACCGCCCAGCCGGGTGAGAGACCACATTCAGCCTCCAGGAGCTCGACCACCGCCTGCGGGTAGGAGGGCCGGGAGCGGACGTAGCTTTCCACACGACGGCCGAATCGTTCCGTAGGTTTCTTCATGGTACTCGCTATGGATGAGCCGCCAGTGACACCCCGCGACTCGTTGGTGTGCAGCGGCCGTCCTGCACCTGGCTCGGCTTTACGGTTCCGGACTGTCCAGCACGACCTCAAGGGCCTCGATGTCTTCGGGCGTCAAGTTTAGAAACTGGAGCCCGACGTCGAAGGATGCCGGTGCGTCTGCCGGCAGCTCCTGGAGCCAGACTACTTCGGTGAGGAAGGTCAGTTTCGACTCGTCCGGGAGCCTGAGCTCGACCTCGATTCTGTGCCCGGGTTCCATCGGGGCATCGCTGTAGACGCGAACACCCCCCAGGCCCACATCGACGAGAAGACCTCCCCGCCCGGCCAAAGGACCCACTGGTCGGCAGTAGATCGGCGCCCGCAGCCGGGGATAGCGCCTTCTCTCCTCGCGATCCGTGTGATCAGTCAAAGCCTTTCTGTTTCCCTTTTCCTTCAAGCAGAGCTTACCACTTGCTCAGGAATGTAGCGCCCTGCCTCGGCAGGTCGCCGAGCTACATCCGGTCCGGCAGGGGTAGCCCCAGGAGGTCGCTGAGCACGGTCAGGCCCTGGACAAACACCTGCATCGTTGCGAGTCGGGCATGGCGTACCCTTGAGTCCTGCTCCTGCAGGATGGGGTGACGATGGTAGATAGCGTGGAATTTCTGCGCCAGCTCCAATGCGTGCCGGGCCAGGAGGGAGAGCTCCAGAGAGTCCGCGGCTGCTTCTGCCTTTTGTGGGATCAGCGAGACCGCCAGGATCAGGTCCCAGAGGTCGTCATCCCAGACTTCTGTTGGGAGAGCGGTTACGTCTGCTGGTGAGACCTCGGTAGGGAGGCCGGCCTCTCCGAGCCGGCGGCTGATATTGAGCGCTCTGACAGCTGAATACTGCAGGTAGGGTCCGGAGTCACCCTCGAAGCTCAAGGCCTCGTCGAGGTCGAAGGCGATGATCCGATTCGTCGTCGCCTTGACCATGAAGAAGCGAAGAGCCGCGATCGCAATCTGGCGTGCCAATATGTCGAGGGCCTCGGGGCTCAGCTCGCGATTCCGTGCGCTGATCTCCTCACGACTCTTGGCTTCCAGCTGGTCGATCAAGTCGTCGGCCTTGACTCCGATTCCCTTGCGCCCGGACATCTCGAGGCTACCTGAGGCCTCCTCGGTGTCATCTTTGAGGAATCCGAATTGACGCGCTGTCGACGGCGAGAGGGTCACCATTTCATAGGCGAAGTGGATCGACCGCCCCGCCTGCTCGTGGTAGCCGAGCGCGTCGAGTCCGGCACGAACGATCTTTTGCAGGTAGCCCTGGCGGATGTCGATCACATTGATCACGCGGTCTGCCTTGCCAAAGCTCGGGTGCTCGGGCACGCCGTCTACAGTGGTCTCCCAGACGTCCTCCGCCCGCCAGAAGCGATACTGGAAGTCCTTGTCGAGAAGGCCGAACTTCCACAGCTGGTAAGCGATGTCCTTGCCCACATAGGTCACGGTACCGTCGGAGCGCACGATCACCTTGTCGGGATCCTCGAGGCCGGCAAACTCCTCGCTTTCCGACAGTGGCATGACCCAACAACCTACGTTCTTGCCGGCGTCTTCGAAACGGACGGCATCTGTGGATTTGAGTTGCTCGAAGGCCTCGGAAAAGAAGTCGAGGCCCAGCACCGCTCCCTCGTGGGTCAGTAGATCGTAGGCGATGTCCAGTCGTCGCATCGTCGCCAGATGACGGCTGACGACGCGGCGTGAAACGAGCCGCGCCATCTCGGCACGAGGTCCGCTGCCGTGCTCGAGCTCCTGCAGGGTCAGGCGGCGGAGCTCCTGGTTCTCAGGGTCTTCCCCGTACCACCTACCGACCTCGCTGTAGAGATCCCAGCAGTAGTAATCGAAGGGCTCGGGTAGGGCGGCGACCTCCTCGAGAGTCATCTGCCGCAGGTCCATGAAGCCGACGACGACGTCGGCCAGCTGCACACCCGTGTCGTCGATGTAGTTCTCCACCTCGACGGTATGTCCCAGGGCACGTAGGACCTTGCTCAACACATCTCCGAGGACGGCATTGCGAAGATGACCGATGTGGGCCGCCTTGTTGGGGTTGATATTCGTGTGCTCCAGCACGATCCTCTCGCCAGCGTTCGCCTCGGGCTGGATGAGGGGTGCGGATAGGAGCTGCCCGGCCACCAGGCTCCGGTCGAGGAAGAAGTTCAGGTAGCCTGCGCCCTCGACCCGAAGGTCGCGAACAAAGTCAGGAGATGGAAAACCAGCCGCCAGCTCCTCGGCGATTCCTCGCGGGTTGCGCTTCAGGGTGCGAGCCAGATGAAGTGCGGCAGGAAAGGCCAGGTCACCCAACTCTCGGCGGGGCGGCACCTCCACAATAGGCGCGTATTCGACCCCGAAAAGGGTCTCGATTCTCTCGGCCAGGAGTCGCGAAAGCTCGCTCTTGAAGTCGCTGAGCATGGCCAGCGGAGTCTACATCAAGTGGCCCTGCCGGTCGGGCTTGATATGATCAGGCATCTCCCGATCAGCGAGGAGAGGACTGCGAATGGCCAAGAAGACCCAGAAGAACCTCGTGTCCATCCAACTGAACGGGACTCGTCTCGAGCTTCTCGAGGGAGATGTCACCGAGCTTGTCTTGGACGCGATCGTCAACCCCGCCAACGAGAAGCTTGAATTGGGTACCGGCGTGGCCGGAGCGATTCGAGAAAAGGGCGGTCCTTCGATTCAGAAGGAGTGCGACCGAATTGGTGGGACAGCAGTGGGTACCGCCGTCATCACGGGTGCGGGAGACCTGCCACTCAAGCACGTCATCCATGCCGTCGGCCCCCGCATGGGTGAGGGAGACGAGGATCGCAAGCTCGCCTCGGCAGTACGCGCTTCGTTGGCCCTGGCCGATCGGCATGGGCTCAATTCGATTGCCATTCCCGCCATCTCGACGGGCAACTTCGGGTTTCCGGTGAATCGCTGCGCGCGGGTTACCTTGACCGAGATCCACCGCTATCTCCAGGGAGGCACGAAGCTGAGGAGAGTCGTGGTATGCCTCTTCGACAAGGACACCTTCACGATCTTTCGGAACGAGCTCCGTAGGGGCTTCCGCTAGGTCTCAAGCACCGTACTTCGCCAACCGACCGGCGTTGGCTAGCAAAAGCCCCATCAACTCACAGGCTGGAAAGGTACCCAGGTGGCCCTGCGTAGCGGCCGTCTCGGTGAACTCCTGACAGTCGTCCGCAAAACAGACGGGAGAATGGACCAGAAGGGGCACCGGATGCCAGCTGTGGGAGGCCATCGGCGCCGGTGTGGAGTGGTCGCCCGTAATGGCCAACACCGTGGGTTCCAGGGCGAGCAACTCGGGAAGAACAGCGTCCACCTGCTCCAGCACCTGGATCTTGGCCTTCAAGTCACCATCTTCGCCGGCTTTGTCGGCCTGCTTGACATGCAGGAAGAAGAAATCGAACCGTGACCAATTCTCTCTGACCGTGGGAACCATTTCGTGGAAGTATTTGCCGCAAGGAACCACTTCCATGCCGCAGGCGCCAGCCACCCCTCTATAAAGCGGGTACCCGGCGAAGGCACCGGCTCGAAGGTGATAGAGATCGGGGAACTGCGGCAGAGTGGGTAGCTGGGATACCCCCCTCAACAGCACGGCGTTGGCCCTCGGCTCTTCCGCGATCACGTGGTTCATCCTGGCGATGATCTTGGCAAGCAGTGCTGCAGTTGGCTCGGCCCCGGGTTTCATGGGCTGTGGAGAAAGCGGTTGCACCCCGGTCTTCTGGGGGTCGGTGTCAGCCACCTCTGCCGAGTATCCACTCCCACGGAGAATCAATACGAAGCGGTGCTCCTCACCGGCAACCACCTCGATCTCGGCCTCCTCGAGGGAGCTCAGGTCCATCTGCAGGGAATCCACCAACCTCTGGCACTCGGAGGTTGGAATGCGACCGGCTCGGCGATCCGTCAGGTTGCCGTCGGCGTCGATTGTTGCGAAGTTGCCACGTGCAGCCAGATCTCCAGGGCCGATCTTCAGGCCGAGCCCCAGGGCCTCCAGAACGCCCCGACCGATGTCTGCCTCGGGATCCGTCGGATCGTACCCGAACAGGGCGAGATGGCCTGGACCACTGCCAGGTGTGACCCCCTGGGCTACCGGGACGATCCGACCGAGGGCGGAGCGTCTGGCCAGGGCGTCCATGTTGGGTAGCTCGGCGCGATCGAGGGCAGTCGCAGGCTGATCCCTGGTGCGAATGTCACCGACGCCATCCAGAACCAGCAGGACGATTCGATTGTCGCTTTCAGCAGCCAGACGAGCCAGAAGATCGATGTGGTTCATGGCATTCTCCGCGCCACTCTAAGCTCTCGTTGTCGAGTGCGTTGTCAGAAGAAACGGTCAGGCTACAAGATAGGCCGTGGAGCGAATCTGAATTCGGGCTCGGGGATGGAAGCCGCCCCCGGCCAGGGCGAAGGCACTCCTGGTGGCGAAAACCGGCAGGACCAACCAACCGTCGAACGAGTTTCCGGGCTCATAGGGTGGTACGACCGGCTCGATCTCCGCCAGCTTGTACCAGTGCTCCTCCTCGGTATCGAACCAGCCACGAACCTCGACATAGGCTCGGTCGAGGTCGATGGTTCGCCGATTCGACGGATACCAGAGCGACATCAGCAAGCGTGTCTCGTCGTAGGTGGCGGTTGGCACGTGGCTCTGGCCATCGGCCTGAAGAGGAAGCCAGAAGTTCCCACCACTGTCCGTGGCGAAGATCTCCGGCGTGGGATCGAAGTTGATCTGCTTCGGTTTCGCTGGAGGTGTGCTCATCAGGACTCCTGTCCCTTAGCCAGCCGCAGTGCATGGGCGATTCGTTGTCGGGTGCCCTCCTCATCGTCGCCGAGCAGCGGAGCGCCGATTCCAAAGGCCGAGGCACCGGCAACTCGATAGTCGGGAATCTCGTCGACCGAAAAGCCTCCCGCAGCCAGCATGGGGATGTCGCCCAGGGGCTCCCGAATCGTGGCGAGATAGGCCGGCCCTCCAACCGGTGGCAGGGGATAGACCTTTACGATGTCGGCTCCCAGGTCACGGGCCTCGACAATCTCGGTGCAGGTGAGTGCACCGAGGACCAGGTAGAGACCCGCTCGGCGGGCGACGGCGGTCACGACCGAACTGACATTGGGAGAGACCAGGAATTCGGCACCTGCCTCGACTGCCGCCTCGGCTCGTGACAGATCGGTCACGGTCCCCATGCCGATCCAGGGGGGACCTGTCGTGCCTCGCCCTGCAATCAGCTCTCTTACCAGGTCCGGGGCATCAGGAACCGTGAAGGTGACCTCGATCAACTCGATCCCGTTGGCCATGAAGAGTCCTGCCTGTCGCAGGGCTTCGTCTCGGCTGGAGGTGCGTACGACCCCAACTACCGGCGCTGCGGCGAGCGATGTCGCGACCAGAGTTCGGGTGTCTTTCGGCTCATTCATCGGGCGACGCAGTCTATCACCGTGACTGTGGACAGGGGCTTCTGCCGCTCGACCAGGTCGGTGGTCATGGAATTCTGGCGCTACGATCGGAGATCTCCTCCAGGCTGTGGAGGGCTCGCCGGCAGATTCCTCTCAGGAGGTTCACTTCTCGCGCCGTGAGGCCGGCTCTTGCTGAGAGCTGACGGAGCTCTCTCGATACCCCTTCGAAGGTGTCGTCACGGGCAAAGCCGATAGCTGTCAAGACCCCGGTGGCCTGGCTCATGAGCCCCTCCACCTGTTCCGCCGGGGCAGCCGGCGGCCGATTCGAAGTGGCATCCGCAGCCAACTCTCGTCTCTGAAACAGCTCCCAGGCGAGGATCAGGACGGCTTGACTGAGATTCAGTGTCGGCTGTCGCGGCGAACAAGGGATCTGCACCACCTGGCCGCAGTGGGCCAACTCTTCGTTGGTCAAACCAGATGGCTCGGATCCAAAGACGAGGGCGCTCTGTGCGAACCCATGTTCTCTGGACAGGGTTTCAGTCAGCTCCCGAGGCGACAAGAGCTGAGTCGTCGGCTCTCGGCTGCGAACCGAGCTGGTCCCGATGATCCGCTGAAAGGGCTCGAGGGCGAGGCTCAAAGAGTCGGTAATCACAGCGTGGTCTAGAATCTCGCGGGCTCCGACTGCGAAAGCGTAGGCGACGCGCCCGAGGGAGACGGCCGGTTGCACGAGGCGAAGATGCTCGAGGCCCATGTTGGCCATGGCGCGGGCGGTGGCTCCGATATTTCCCTGCTCCTGAGGGCGAACGAGCACGATGGTGGGAGACAACGGACCAGAGCTCATGGCTTGAATCTACCGCGGACACCGGCCCGAGGGCGAATCCATCGGTGCTTGACAGTCCTGTCGACCGAAGCTACCTTGGGGCAAGAGGGCCGCCTCCCGACATCTCGGCGTCGGGTGGCAAATCTCATTGGCACGGCGCCACGAGAGGAGAACCATGACAGAAGGCAAGACCCCACAGACGTACCTTATCTTCACGGGCACCGGCCCGATTCTGGTTCTATCGACCTATCCAGAGCTGACCGACGCGCGGCTGCTGAAGAAACTCCGCTACAAGGGCATCAACAAGTTCATCGCCTACGAAGTCGACACGGAGGCGGTGCAGAAGCGGTATCAGGGCTCCTTCGAAGGTATTGCCGAGGATTTGCTGAGTGTCGAGGACCTTCGAGTGCTGGATTTCAACGGCCACCAGATTATGGCCAACTTCTCGCTCGACGAGCTCGGAGCACCGATCAAGTACAGCGGCTGAGCTGCGCTCAGCCGCCGGGTCTTGAGGGTTGAGGCGCTCGGCTCTCCGCCGGGCGCTCTTTGAGGGCTTGGGGGTTGAATCGTCCGTCGCATGCTCCGGCCGACCTTTGAGGGCTTGGGGTCTTGAGTTGTTGGTGGTACTGGGCCACGCACGAGGCTCTCCCCCGTCGTCCTGGGCCTCCGGCTGGAGACCTCGTGCCCGGCCTTGCACCGTTCTCTGCTCTCAGGACCTCCAGGCGGACCAAGACTCCCGTCAGGAAGTTGCCCCTTGGGCCCCTGCGCCCCTAAGCTCTTACGCCCCTAGGCCCCTACGCCCCTAAGCCCTTACGCCCCTAAGCCCTGAAGTCGAGGATGTCGTAGGACAGCTGGCGAAAAAGCGATCGCGTCAAGGGCAGGGGTAGGCCTACGACGTTGGTGTAGTTGCCGACAATGGACTCGACGAAGAGGGCACCGAGGCCCTGAATGGCATAGGAGCCGGCCTTGTCCAGAGGTTCGCCTGTGGAGACGTACCATTCGATCTCGTCATCGCCAAGGTCTGCGATGCGCACTTCGGAACGCTCCGAGCCAGAGACCATGGAACTGCTCGCGGCCTCGAACAGAGCCACGCCGGAGTAGACTTCATGTCTCCGCCCCGCCAGCTGGCGCAACATCTGCTGAGCATCGCTGGCGTCGACAGGCTTGCCTAGAATCCCATCGTCCAGAACGACAATGGTGTCTGCCGCCAGGACCAGCTCGCCCGGGAGCGCAACGGCCTGGGCCTTTGCGCAGGCCAGGCGCAGCACATGATCTTCGGGCGCCTCGTCGGCAAGAACGCTCTCGTCGATTCCGGCCGACCGGACCTCGAAGGCCAGCCGGAGACTCTCGAGAAGATCTCGCCGCCTCGGCGAGGCGGAGGCCAGGACAAGTCTGGCAGATGGATCTGAGGTCGAGCGACTCATGAGTCAGCGGCCCGTTGAATCCTCAGGGATAGTAGCCGGGAACGGTCGTGGCTTCCAAGCCCGGCTGGGAGACCCGGACTTCCACCCTGCGAAACTCATCGCCTTCGCTGTCCGTTGATTGGTATGCCAGCAGATATTGGAAGCGCAGCTCCTCCTCGATCGACTCATAGATCGCCGCCAGCTCACGGGCCTGGCTGATGAAGAAGTAGCGCCCGCCGGTCGCGGCAGCGAACCGCTGGAGTCGCATCCGCGCCTCCAACTCCCGGCTGGCCAGCCCGATGCCGATGCTGTAGATGGCGACGCCGGAGCGCCGGGCGAACTCCAGGGTCTCGTCGAACGAATAGCGACTGGAAGAGTCCTCTCCGTCGGAGAGCACGATAAGGGCCCGTTTCCCTTTGATGCCGGAGAAGTAGTGCAGCGTGAAGACCAAGCTGTCGAACAGAGCCGTCTCACCTTCAGCCTTCAGATTTGCCAGACCTCCTGCCAGGATCTGATGGTCGCTAGTGAAGGGCACTTTGAGCCTGGGTTCGTCGTTGAACACCACGACCGCAGCTCTGTCCTTGGGTCTGACAACGCTCTCGAAGAATCGCAGAGCTCCTTTCACGGCTTCAGAGAGCTCCTCTTCCATCGAGGTCGAGGTGTCCAGCAGGATGCCGGCGTAGATGGGAAGGTCACGAACTCGCTCGAAGCGACGGATGGATTGTGGTACGCCTTCTTCGAATACCTGAAAGCTCTCCCTATCCAGGCCTTCTACAGGAGAACCACGGCGGTCGGAAACACTGGTGAAGAGCTCCACGAAGTGAATCCGCAGGCGATCCATTTGATCCGGCGCGTTGATGAAGACCAGGTCTTCGGTCGAGTTGCCGTCCCTTAGGTAGGCGACGGCACGAACATAGGTGATGCGCTCGTTCTCGGGCAGCACCAGCGGCTGGGCGTAGGGTGGCTGATAGAGACTCGCCAGCAGCCGATTGTTGAGGTAGAACTCGACCCGCTCGAGAGCCTCGCCTCGCGGAACATCGACCTCCGCTACGGCGCGGAGATTGCTGACGAAGCGCTCGCCAGATTGAGGCTGCAGGAGGCGAATAGAAAAGCGGTGGGGACCAGCGTTGATCGGGACGCGATCGCGGGCCAACACCCTCCCTGTCTCATCCACTGCCAGGGCTTCCAGTGAGTGAAGCCGGGGTGAGCGCCCCAGATCGAGCTCCACACTGTAGGGCGGACGGCTCTTGCTCATCACCGGTTTGCCGTTGAGGATGAAGGTGACCTTGGCGATGGAATTCCCGCCGGCGACTGCTTCCACCCGCAGCCGATCGGTATGCAGCTCACTGGAGGGGGGCAGGATCTTGAGACTGTGCTCTTCGGAGCTGAGCGAGGCATCGGCTTCTGCGAACAGAGCACCCTTACTCTCCGAGATCCCGAGGGTCGAAGGTGGTGGGTAGGGTTCTGGGCTGATCTGAGTCTGGGCGATGGCTGGCACCTGGATCTCTCGCGCCTCGCGGAAGACACGATTGGAGTGTCGGTCCTCCACCTGGATGACAATCTTGTAGGCCTGGGGTCGTAGTTGCCGTTGGATGACGAGCGGAATGACGTCTCCCGAAACCTCCTCCGCGGCGAAGTCGAACCGATAGCGGAAGCTCTCGAGGAGCCGGTCGTCCTTGACGACCTCGCCTTCGACCTGGAAGCTGTAAGCGGGCCCGGCGCCTGCTTCACTCGGAGCGGCTGCCTCGATGGGTATGGTGATCAAACCCTGCACAATCGTCTGGTACTGATGTCGCCCAGGAAACTCGAGCCTCAGGTTGGCGGGGAGCGGGCTCGCACTGGAAGGTAGACCCGATGACCGTGACAGGAAGGCCTCCGCCCATGCTGTTGTGGGCTCTGGCACGAAGTGCACTGTCGCTCTTAGTTGGTCCCACTCCACAGCCATGGCCAACGCGTCGAAGACCTCGCCGCCTCCCCTACACTGACGGACCCAGTCCGGTCTTCCTGATCGCCGTTCAAGTGCCGAGTCTGCAGAGTGGCTCGAAAGGGAGCTCAGGCCGCCAGTCGGTGACCACCGAATCAGGCTGTCGGTTTCCGCACCAGTGTCCTTCACGAAGACCAGGACGATGGGCTCCGCCAGCTGATGGTTGGCCGTGAAGAGCCAGATCTCCAGGTGCTCGAGTGCTCGAGGGCATGGCCCAGTGAGAATCTGCTGTGGCGGACCGGTCAGCAGCAGCGTCTCTGCCCGATCCTCCTGCAGGTTCCCAAAGCGCTCGTGAACGAGCTGCAGCCGGTGCTGCCATGTCTCCAGGAACTCGTTGCGCCCGGTCTCCGGGAAGGGGTCACGCAGGCGCCAGAAGAGATCGATAAACGCTTGGCGTTGATAGTCGTGCTCGAGCGCCCGGTAGGCGGATAGCTCCGACTGGTTGATCAGCGGCGCGACGAGGTCGAGCCAGGCGAGCGGATCAGTGGGCAGCTCATCGACCGGCGGCAGATCTGCGGACTCGACCGAGGCAGGTTGGATCGAGATCAGGACAACGAGTAGGAGGCAGACGAATGCGGCCGGCGCAGGAGAGTATGTTGAGGAGTCGAAGCTGCCCTGTCGCATTCTCTAGGGATAATAGCCCCTCAGGGTCTTCGCTTCGAGGTCCTTGCCGGCGACGTCCACCTGGATGAAGCGGAACTCGTCGTCTTCGGCGGTGTTGGTGGACTGATAGGCGATGTAGTAGCGGGACCGGAGCTCTTCCTGGATGGCGCTGTAGATTCCCGGTAGCTCTTCGGCGGCATCGACGAAGAAGCTGCGACCACCGGTCTCCTCGGCGAGATGAGTCAGCTTCTTCTTCGCGTCGCCGCTCTTTTTGTTGAGGCCCAGACCAATGCTGTAGATCGCCACACCGGCTCGTCGCGCATATTCCAGGGTGTCCTCGTAGGTGAACCGGCTGTGCTCGTCCTTGCCGTCCGACAGGATGATCAGCGCCCTTTGGCCCTTGATGCCGTTGAAGTAATACAGCGAGAAGACGACGCTATCGAAAAGAGCTGTGCCTCGCTCCGCCTTGAGCCCTGCCAGGCCTCCCGCCAGGTCGGCGAGCTCGTTGGTGAATTTCACCGCCAGATTGGGGTGGTCGTTGAAGGTCATCAGTGCCGCGCGGTCTTTCGGCGTCAGATTCTCCTGGAAGAACTCGAGGGCCGCCCGCTGAGCCATGCCGAGGCTCTCCTCCATGGACGCTGAGATGTCGAGAAGGATCGCTGCATGGATGGGAAGATTGGTAACGCGATCGAAGCGCCTGATCTCCTGCGGGGCCTCGTCCTCCAGCACTGCGAAGGACTCCTGTTCCAAGCCCAGCACGGGATGGTTGGCCTTGTCCAGGACTGTTATGAAGAGCTCGACGAATTGGACTTCGAGGTTCTCCATGTAGTCGGGGGCGTTGACGAAGACTGTGTCTTCGACGTAGTTCCCGTCGGGTCGATAGGCGACCACCCGTACATAGGCCAGCTCCCCGTCTGAGTCGAGGAAGATGGGTTGTGTCCAGGGCTCCTGGTACAAGGTGGAGACGAGTGTTTCGTTGAGGTAGAACTCCACCCGCTCGACGGCGCCACCGTCTGGAACTTCGATCTGCGCCTCGGCTCGCAGGCTGCGCTCGTACTGCCTGTTGCTCCGCGGCTCGACGAGGCGGGCGTCGAAGCGATGCGATCCGGCGTTGATCTCCTTCTGATCGCGCGCCACCTCGACACCTTGGGCATCGCGCGCGACTGCAGTCAGGGTCCGCATGCGGGGCAGTGAGCCGAGATCGAGCTCCACGGTGAAGGGTGGCACTCGCTTGATGAGCTGCTCGTGTCCGTCGAGGATGAAATCCACCGAGCTGATGTCTTTGCCGGTGGTCATGGTGTCGATCCTCAGCATGCCCGTCTGATATCGGCCGCGGGGCTCGACGATCTTGATGGTGTTGTCACCCGAGCTGATCGCCGCGTTGGCTTCGGCCAGCAGGCGAGCGGTCTCGGGATCGGCAGGCTCGGGTGGTCTCAGGTGCTCGACCCGCGGTACATCGAGGTCGACTAGGACGCGATGGCTCTTCTCCGCGTTGAGGTCGTCGACCCTCAGCGCCAGCTCGTATTCGCCCGGTCTCAAGTAGCGTTCGAAGACCAGAGGAATCGTCTCCGTCTTCAGCTGTGTGGCTGGCAGGTTGTACTGATAGCGAAAGGAATCGAAGAGGCGGCCGTCGCGGATGATCTCACCGGTGGCGAGAAAGTTGTAGGAGACGCCGATGTCACTCAACTCGGACACCTGGGCATCGGATTTGTCCACCGAGATGACGCCTTGGGTGACGGTCCGGTTCTGGTGGCGGCCTGGATATTCGATCTCGACCCTAGCGGGAAAGGCCTCGGCATCATCAGGCATGTCCGTGGAATAGGCGTTGAACGCGGAAACCCATTCCCCCGAGGGCGATTCCGGGGTATCCATCAATTCGGCCACCATGGTCATGAAGCCCATGGATCCGACTCGGTTCATCAGAGAAAACGCGGCCCTGAGCGCATCGATATCACTCTGCCGGCACATCTGGATGCTGGACCATGGATCCGAGCCCGGGAACTTGATCAGATCGGTCAGCCCCGCGCCTGGATAGAAGATTCGATAGGCACCCAGCCCGCCCCGCTGATAGAAGAGCAAAGCCATCTCGCTACCCAGATTCTCGGCCCTCTCGTAGTACCAGACCTCGGCCGGCCAGAGCTCGATGCAGTTGATGAGAATGCGGGCAGTAGGGATACCGTTGAGCAGGAGGATGCGAGAGCGGTCTTCGGTCAGATTTCCGAAGAGCGTCTTCGCCTCTTCGACGCGCGACATCCAGCGCTCCTGGAGCTCGTTGCGAGGCGTCTGCGGATAGGGGTCACGGCTGCGCCAGAACCGTTCGATGAAGGCGTCGCGCTGGTAGTCCTTCTCGAGCTCCAGGAAGGCCTGGAGCTCGTCATCACTGATGAGGATCCGCACGGACTCGACCCAAAGCTGGTACTCCTGGGGTAGTGCCTCCAGCTTCGCCTTGAGCTCTTTCTTCTCGCCGTCCTTCGCGCTGGCCGGAACCACAGACAGCACGAGGCCCAAAACCAGACCCGAGGCGAGGGCAAGACGAGTCAGTTTGCGGAGCGTCATTCGGCAGATCCTACGTCTTGACCCATCTACGGACAAATTTCCTTTGTGGACAAATCTCCAACGAGCCCCCGAGTCCAGTCCCGGGAAGCGCAGCGAGAACCGTCCGACGACAAACACTTTGCAAAGTCGATGCCGGGGTCCCGCGATAGAATCGACCATTCCATGCCAGCGACCTATTTCGACCACAACGCCACCACCCCTCTGGACCCGAAGGTGAGAGTGGCCATGGAGCCGTGGCTCGGTGAGCTGCACGGCAACCCGGCTTCTCTTCACGCCTTTGGGCAGGCGGCCCGTGATGCAACGGAGGTGGCTCGCGAGCAGGTCGCAGGCCTGCTCGGAGCGGGGCCGGCGGAGCTCGTCTTCATGGCTTCGGGCACAGAGGCCAACAATGCTGTCCTGCTCGGGCGCTGCTGGAAAGCAGATCTCAAGGGTCATCTGGTGGTCTCGGGCGTCGAGCATCCTTCCGTCTGGAAGCCGGTGCTGGCCCTGCAGGAAGCAGGTATGCAGGTGAGCTGGGTGAATCCCGACCGCCAGGGTCGGGTGGATCCGGAGCAGGTTTTGGCAGAGACTCGGGAGGACACCCGGCTCGTCTGCCTGATGCTGGCCAACAATGAAGTGGGTACGCTGCAGCCAGTTGAGAAGGTCGCAGGCAGCTGCCGGGAGCGCGGCATCCCGGTCTTGTGCGATGCGGTGCAGGCTATTGGCAAGGTGCCAGTCAACGTAGCTGCCCTGAATGTGGACTATTTGTCTGTCGGCGCCCATAAATTCAACGGGCCGCTGGGGGCCGCGGCTCTATGGGTTCGTGGAGGGGCGATCTTCGAACCCTTGCTCAGGGGGGGCTCACAGGAGCGTCAACGAAGAGCTGGGACCGTTAACGTGCCGGCGATGGTGGGATTTGGCGAAGCAGCGAAGGTGGCAGCCGAAGAGCTCGAGGTGCGAAGCCGCCGAGTGCTCGAGCTGCGTCAGCGGTTCGAGAGCGGCCTGGATCGCGTTGCCGACTCGTTGGTGCATGGCCGGCTCGCCAAGAGACTTCCCAACACCTCTCACATCGCTCTGCTGGGAGCCGACAGCGAGTCTCTCCTGATCCGTCTCGACCTGGCCGGATTTGCCGTATCCTCCGGGTCAGCCTGCTCTTCTGGCACCGTGGAACCCAGCCGCACGCTGCTCGCCATGGGTGTCCCGAGGGAAGAGGCCTCCTGCTCCTTGCGAGTCAGCTTCGGTCCTCGGAATACGTTTCAGGAAGTCGACGCCTTTCTCGACGTACTGGCCCAGGAGGCGACGGAGCTTCGCAGGCTTTCGTCGGCGCCACGATCATGAAACCGACAATTGCAGTGGCAATGAGCGGCGGGCTCGACTCTTCCGTCACGGCCTGGCTCTTGTCCCAGGCCGGACACCCAGTGATCGGCCTGTCGATGCTGCTATGGGATCGATCGCAAGACGATACTCATGGCCGATGCTGCGGAGCCCTGGACATGGGGGACGCGAAGCGAGTGGCTCAGCAGTGCGGCATTCCCCACTACACCTTGCAGATGGAAGAGGAGTTTCGTCGCTCGGTGGTCGATCCCTTTGTCCAGGACTACCTCGACGGCAGAACGCCGATACCCTGCACGCGATGCAACACCTGGATCAAGTTCGACCTGTTTCTCGACAAAGCCCGCCAGGTGGGCGCCGAGCGGATCGCCACCGGCCACTATGCGAGGATTCTCGAAGGGTCTGAAGGGTACGAGCTGCACGCGGCAGCGGAGCCGAGCAAGGACCAGAGTTACTATCTTTTCGAGTTGACCCAGGACCAGCTAGCGGCGACGCTGTTTCCTCTCGGCGAGACGAGCAAGCCGGAAGTGCGGCGGATGGCTCGGGAGGCCGGCCTGCTGGTGGCGGAGAAGCCCGAGAGCATGGAGATCTGCTTCGTCGAGGGCGGGGTTCGAGAGTTCGTCGAATCTCAGGTCGAAGACGATCCGACGCGTTTCAGAACGAAGGCGCTCAACGAGCCCAGTCAGGTCGTCGATCGGGATGGCGAGATACTGGGCGCCGGGGAACCGTACTATCGGTATACCGTGGGTCAGCGACGCGGATTGGGGTTGGCGGTGCCTGAGCCTCTCTACGTGATCGGCTTGGAGCCGGAGCGCAATCAGGTCGTAGTCGGCCCGGAAAGCGAGCTTCGAGCGCCCGGATTGTTCGGCCGTGACGTGCATTGGATCGGAGCGGGGCGGAGCGAGCCTGTCGAAGCTCTCGTGAAGATCCGCTCACGTCACCCGGGCGTCCTGTCGGTTATCCGACCGGTTGGTGATGGCAGAGTCGAGGTCGAGTTCGCCGAGCCACAAGTCGGAGTTTCTCCTGGCCAGGCAGCGGTCTTCTACGAGGGCAGCCGGGTGCTCGGCGGTTGCTGGATCGACGGCCCGATGACGGAGGATTGGACTTTGGTTGCCCGTGAGAGCTCGCGGGCGCTGGAATAGGCCTCCCAAGATGAAGGTCCACATCGTCTGCCAGCGGTGGAAGCAGGATCGCGTGCTGTCCCGGTTCGCGCGGTACCTCGTCGATCGCTGGGGTTGGACCGCGAGTCGCCGGCCTCATGCCGAAGCAGACCTGAACTATTGGCTCGCCTATTTGGAATGGGAGAGGTTCAAGGGCTTCGATCGGACCCCGACCGCGGCCTTTATGACGCACACCGAGGATCAGATCAACGACCCCGGAAAGTACCGTTTGTACTATGACGCCGCCCGGGATGCCGATTTGAGGGTGTGCATGAACGAGGTGAGCCGGCAGGAGCTCGAGGACCTCTTTGGATTGTCTCTGCGATTCCCCCTTCCCCTGGACAAAGGGCATTTCCCTCTCAAGTCTGCACTGCCTGGGGGCACACCGTTGGTGGGCTTCTCCGGCAAGGCCTACCGAAGCGGTCGCAAGGGCGCGGACCTGGCTGAGCGTCTCGTCGAGGACTTTGGAGGCCGCTGCAGGTTTGCGGCCTCGGGCAAGAAATGGCCATGTCCGACCCGCTGGTACAACTGGATGGAAATGCCGCGGTTCTTTCAAAGTCTGGATGTCTACGTCTCGACCTCGCTCGTCGAAGGCGGTCCGATGCCGACACTGGAAGCCCTGGCGACAGGTGTGCCGGTCGTCATCGCCGCCGGGGTCGGGCTGCACGACGAGCTGCCTGCAGTGAAGGGCATCTACAGGTACGAGAAGGGAAACTACGAAGACCTCCGGAGAGCCCTCGAGTCAGCCCTCGGCGAGTACCGCGACGTCGACCGCGAGCATCTCCGCGAGGCGACCAGCCCACATACAGTCGAGAACTGGTGCGTAGCGAACCGAGACGCCTTCCGGGAGTTTCTGGAAGGCTGGCAGTGAGGGTTTTGAGGCGGCCGGCGTACCTTGGCCGGTCTTTGGGGTCCTGAGGTCTTGGGAGACCTCGGCAGATGACCACGATCTTGTGAGGTCATCCCGGGGGTAGGAGCATAGGGGCGTAAGGGCTTAGGGGTGACTCTCCTATGGGAGTCCAAATGCTCCACGGGTCAAAGTCTCGTGCGTGGCCCAGTACCACCAACAACTCAAGACCCCAAGCCCTCAAGGGTCGGCCGGAGCAAGCGACGGACGCTTCAACCCCCAAGCCCGCAAAGATCGCTCGGCGAAGTCGCCGAGCGCCTCAACCCCCAAGCCCTCAAAGACCGACTGGCGAGAAGCGCCGGTCGCCTCATCCCTTCGAGTCATCGGGTGGTCCGATGACGACCGTGAACTCGCCCTTGAGGGACGGGCGGTTAGCGAGCTCCGAGTGAATCTCGGATAGCCGTCCCCGTAGGACCTCTTCGTGCAACTTGGTGAGCTCGCGCCCGACCGCCGCGGGCCGATCGCCCAGGGACTCCAGAGCATCCTCGAGACTCACGACGATGCGGTGGGGCGACTCGAAGAAGACCAGTGTATGCGTGAGGTCGGCGAATCGGGCGAAGAACTTCTGCCGCTTGGTCTTCCGCGGCGGCGGAAATCCCAGAAAGGTGAATGGATGTGGTGGCAACGCCGAGACGACCAGAGCCGTGAGGATCGCCGAGGCACCCGGTATGTGCTCCACTGGGATTGCCTTCGCGGCCGCGGCGCGAACCAGCACGAATCCCGGGTCGGAGAGCAGCGGCGTGCCTGCGTCGCTGACCAGTGCCACCTGCAGGCCCTCCTCCAGCTTCTCCAGAAGCTGGGGGACCCTTTGACGCTCGTTGTGTTCGTGAAGTGACAGCAGTCTGGTCTTCAGCCCCAGCCGAGCGAGCATCCGCCCTGTATGGCGGGTATCTTCGCAGGCAATCAGGTCGGCTTCAGAGAGCGCGCCCCGGGCCCGCGGTGACAGGTCGTCCAGGTTGCCGATGGGAGTGGCGACGATGGTCAGCTTGCCCGGCATGCCGGGTCAGTCCCGGGGAATTTCCCGATCCAGATTGATGGCGCTGTCTGAAAGGCGCGCGATGAGCATGAGGCGCCGCTTGAAGCGATTCCGTTCTTCCATTGCCGCAATTCGATCGACGACGCTGGCGGCGTACCCCTGATCGACGACTTCCGATGGGGAGAGGCCCAGATCGAACATCAAACACAGCACTTCGTCGGCGCTCGTGTAGTCGAATCCGAGCTCGCCTTCATCCGTCTGGCCGGGCCATAGATCCGCCGACGGCTTCTTTCCGACGACCTCCTGCGGTACGCCGAGATGATGAGCCAGCTGCCAGACCTGCTGCTTGTAGAGGTCTCCCAGAGGATTGATGGAGCTGGCGTTGTCGCCAAAGATAGTGGAATAGCCGAGAAGGATCTCTGTCTTGTTGGAGGTCCCGAGGACGAGGCAGCCGAGCTTCTTCGCCTGGTCGAAGAGGATCGACATCCGCTCCCTGGCCATCTTGTTCCCGAGGCGGACCTTGTCGATGTCACCTTCGGCCAGGTTCTCGAAGTAGAGGTCCACCATGGGTGAGATGTCGATGGTGGTCGTCACGAGATCGAAGTCCTTGGCGACCACCTCGGCATCGGAGATCGAGTCGGGATTGGAGGTGCGGTAGGGGAGCAGAAATGCGTGCACCCGAGAGGGCTCCAGGGCTTTTGCCGCCAGCGCTGCCGCCAACGCCGAGTCCACACCACCACTGAGCCCGACCACGACCCCTTTCGACCGAGTGGTCTCCACTGCATCTCGAATGAAGCCTGTTAGCACCGTCTCGGCCAGGGCAGCATTGAGCCCGAGGCGATCCCGGATCCAGTACTTGGTCTCGTTCATCCTGGACCCTCGATGTCGGCACGTTCTGCTCGCAGCAAAGGTAGCCGCCACCGCAGTCGGTCCACCTCCCGCAGGTCGAGAGTCGCCACCAGCAGATCTTCCTGGAAGTTGGCGGCTCGGCAGAGGATCTGGCCGCCCGGTCTGACGATATGGCTGCCACCAGCGTAGAAAGAACCTTCCTCCCAGCCGACCCGATTGCAGTAGAGAAGCCAACTGGTGTTGACGACAGCGGTGGAGCGGGTGATGCACTCCCAGATCTCCTGGCTCTCCAGGGTCTCGCCGGAGCCGACCCTACCGGGTCCGGCCGACAGGACGCCCAGCACTTTGCCGCCGCCCGCCGCCAAGCGTTGCGCCAGTTGCGGATGCCAGAGATCCTCACAGATCAGCAGGCCGAGCTTCTCCCCGGCAATGGGAGCCAGATCGAGGCGCTGCCCGGGGCCGAAGAAGCGGCCCTCTTGAAAGATGCCATAAGTGGGGAGGTAGAGCTTGCGATGGACGTGGACGATCTGGCCGGCCCTGAGCATGACGGCGCTGTTGTAGAGCACTCCCTGACCGCCCTCTTCCACCAGGCCGACGACCACCGCCATTTCTCCGCTGGCATCCGCCAGCTGGCGAATTGTCTCGGACTCGTCGATTCGACAGGAGACACGGCTGGTGAGATGCAGGAGGCGATAGCCGGTGATCGAGAGCTCGGGAAAGAGGAGTAGCTCGACGCCCTGCTCCCGGGCCTTCTCGATCCAGGACAAGTGCTTCTGGACATTGCCTTTGACGGCGCCCAGGGTGCAGTCGATCTGCGCCAACCCGACGGTCAGTTTGTTCGCCATGGAAACTCGAGATCCATTGGGTCCAACAGGTGAGTATCTACCCAGAAGGCTATGCTAGCATGCCGCCGCCATGGGTCCTTTACGGAAAGTCACACTGTTTCTGTTCGTTTTCTCGACTCTGGGAGTGCCGGTGGTGCACTCTGCCAGCGAGGAGGACACCGTCGATCGCCTCTTGGCTGTGGTGGATGACGACCCGATTCTGGAGTCGCAACTGGTGCAGACGATTGGCATCGGGCTGGTCGAGCAGCAGGCAGGCGAGGGCGAGACCGCTTTCCGGCGGCGGATTCTCGACGGGCTCATCGAGGAGAAGCTCCGCTTCCACGAGGTCGATCGATTCGGCTTTGCAGAGGTGCCGGTCGATCAGGTCGAAGAGCAATTCGAGGCGGTCCAAGGCCGCTTTCCGAACGAGCGAAGCTTCCAGGCCCGATTGGAGGAACTGGGCCTCGACGAGCAGGGGCTTCGGCAGCTGCTGGCTCGGCAGGTGATGGTCCTGATCTATGTCGAGGAGCGCCTGGGGGCCCGGGTCTTTGTGGGTCTGGAAGAGATCCAGGCCTATTATGACGAAGTGCTGGTTCCGCGGCTTAAGGAAGAGGACGGGCTCGTTCCGACGATTCGCGAAGTCCGCGAGCCGATTCGGCAGGTGCTGAGAGAAGAGCTGCTGAATGAGGAGATCGAGCGCTGGACAGATGAGCTGAGGCGGGATGCCGATGTCGTCGATTACTTCGACCGGGAGCAGCGAGACCTACCGCCGGTCGTCCACGAGGTCGGTGGATGACGGGCTCTGCTCGGGCTCCATTCCATAGATAGCGTTGTACTGAAGCCAACTCGCGACCACCTTCTCCAGGTAGTGTCGGGTCTGGGAGAATCCCACCTTGGTGAAGTACTCTGCCGGCTCCTCGGTGTCGCAATAGCTCTGCCATAGATCGGCCTGATTCTCTCCTGCATTGTAGGCGGCGATAGCAGGAAAGGTGCGGCCGGAGTACCTTTTCGTCAGGTCGGCCAGATAGACAGATCCCAGGGCGATGGCCACCTCCGGTCGATGAAGATCGGTAGCTTCCAGGTGAGGCCTGTCGATCTGGGGGCCATAGTCACGCGCGGTGCCAAGCACGAACTGTGTCAGACCGCGGGCCGACGCTGCAGAGACGGCCATCGGATCGAAGCGACTCTCTTCGCGAATGATCGCGGCAAGGAGGTGGGGGGCGATGCCGCTCCGCGAAGCGTTGGAGAGGATCAGCTCCCGATACGGAATCGGATAGAGCAAGCTCCGATACGCGATAGGTAGGAATTGCGGGGGCAGCTCGTTTGGCAGACGATCGGAGAGGATCTCGGAGAAGCGAAGGGACTGTCGGTAGAGACTGGACTCGGCCAGCAGGTGGCTGGCCGTCATCGCCATGGAGTTGTCGGCCGCGGGAAAGTACTCGCCGACGGCCGGTGACATGTGCTCGACGATGCCGAGCGCGAGGAGGATCTCATCCGGCTTGTCGAGGTCGAGTCCGAAGATCTTCCATTCTTCAGCCGGCACCATCCGCATGTCGAGAAAGGGCCGGACGCTGGAGCTGCTTTGCATGTGGCGCATCAGGTGGGTACGGGCCTCGATTCCGAGAGGATCCCGGTCTCCGAGCAGGAGCCAGGCTCGATGGAGCTCGCGAGTACGGTCGACACCGGCCAGCTGCATTCCCGTTGCTCTCCTGGCTGCAGCAATCTCGGGGCGGTCGAGTCGTAGTCGGGCTGCTTCGGAGAGTGGATGGTAGGGATCCTGCTCCAGGGCGGTGACATAGTGGCCAACGGCCGAAGTGGTCCTACCCTCCAGCTCGGCCAGGCGACCTCGCCAGTAGGCGATCTCGGGTGTGACTGTGCGGTTGGCCTTGGCTGCTTGATCCAACCAGGCTCCAGCCCGACTGGTCTCACCCGAGACCAGATCCGAGGCTGCCAGGAAGAGTGCCGCCCTCGTGTAACCCCTCCTCCAGCTGCTTCTACTGCCGAGTTGCCGGTAGCGCTCGAGGGTCGTCTCGATGTCGCCTTGACGCCAATGGATCCGCAGGGACGACATGAGCGCTGCCGCGGACCAGCGACCCGTCGGATCGACGTTGTAGGCCTGCTCGAAGATCAGAACGGCAGCCTGCCAGTCTCCGTCGAGCTCGTAGGAGCGGGCCTGCTGGTACAAGGCTCGTGCTGCTTCGCTCGGTGATTGCTCGGCGCCGGCGAGGCGAGCGAATTGCGAAGCGGCAGTCGGGTAGTCACCGAGCCAGAAGTGGCAGCGGGCCAGGGCGTACCTGGCGTCATCCAGGGTTATGTCGAAGACCGCAGCACCCCCGGGTTTGAAGGTCGTCATGCCCTTCTCGAGGGGGCCGATAGCCGCTTCGAATTCCCTGTGGTGGTAGAAGGCCATGCCCAACAGAAGGGACGTCCTCTCGTCACCCGGGTCGGGCTGTGCCCGTGAGAGAGCTTCGGCTGCGCCTCGCGCGGGCTCGTCTGACCGGTTCTCCTCCAGCAGACGAACCAGGGTAGCGCGGCCGTGACGCGTCCTGCCCTGGAGCAGGTCACATCGGGCACGGGAGAGCTCCAGGATTCGGAGCTCAGGGGACGGCAGCACCCAGGAGTCCATTTCCCTCAGCAGCCGACAATCGCCGCCCAGGGTCAGGGAGTCGGCCAGGTAGCGCGTTGCCGTGGCGATCAACGGGGGGGGCGGTTGATTGGAGAGTAGGTTGGCCAACAAACCTGCGGCGACTTCGGGGTGACCCATGCGGTACTGATTCAAGGCGAGACGATACCTCCCGTAGCCGGCGAGTCGGGGAGTCGAGACCATGGCCGACACGAAGGCGGCGGGAGCGTCGTCCTCCTGATGCAGCCCTTCCAGCAGGTGACCCCGAAGATAGTCCAGGCCCCACTGGTGTGCGGCCTCGGGATCGGCAACTCCGACCTCGTCGGTTCTGGTCAGGGCGTCCTGTCGGAGGCCCTGAAGCTGCAGGTCGACGAGCATGGGTCGCGGGTCCTGTGCCGAGACCGCAACGGCTGCGAGCAGGAGTGTCGAGATCATCCGGGAGGCCAGGTAAACGCTCGTCCGCCAAGCAGGTGCACGTGTAGGTGAAAGACCGACTGTCCGGCACTCTCGAGGCAGTTGGTAACCACGCGAAAGCCCTCCTGGTCGAGTCCCTGCTGGCGTGCGATCTCGATCGCTGCCCTCTGCAGCTTGCCCAGTAGAAGCGTCTGTTCCTCATCCATGTCGAGGAGGGTGGAGAAGTGCTGCCTGGGAATGACCAGAATGTGCGTCGGTGCCTGGGGATTGAGGTCGTGGAATGCGACGACATCCTCGTCTTCGTAGGCGAGGTTCGCCGGCAGGTCGCCTGTTGCTATACGGCAGAAGATGCAATCGGACATGGGGAGCTCCTTTTCGACCCGTTTCGTCGTGCTGTTCAGGCCGCTGGGGTGGGCTCCGCAGGGAGCCTTTGAACCCTGGCGCCGAGCTGCTGCAATTTCAATTCCATCTGTTCATAGCCTCGATCGAGGTGATAGATGCGGCCGACGATCGTCTCGCCGCCGGCAGCCATTCCCGCCAGGACAAGGCAAGCGGAAGCCCTCAAGTCGGTGGCCATCACCCTGGCACCGGAAAGGGGAGTAGGGCCATGCACGTGAGCGAAAGCGCCGTTGATGCGGATGTCGGCACCCATTCGTGCCAGCTCCGAAACATGCTGGAAGCGATTTTCGAAGACCGTTTCGCAGATCGTGGCCTGGCCCGTCGCCTGAGTCATGAGGGCCATGTATTGAGCCTGTAAGTCGGTGGGGAAGCCTGGATGGGGTGCCGTGAGAATGTCCCGGGGTTTGAGGTCCCCCGCCCGAGAGAGGCGCAGGCCGGTGTTCGAGGCTTCCAGGTCGCAGCCACTCTCGGCCAGTTTTTCGAGCAGCGGCGCCAAATCGGCAGATATGGCGCCACGAACAAAGATCTCGCCGCCGGTGATGGCGGCTGCGAGCAGGTAGGTCCCAATCTCGATGCGGTCAGGGATCACCCGGTGCGAGGCGGACGTCAGCCGCTCGACCCCCTCGATTTCGATTCTCTCCGACCCGGCCCCCTCGATGTGGGCGCCCATCTTGCCCAGAAGGGTTGCGAGGTCCCTGATCTCCGGTTCCTGGGCACAGTTCTGCAGAACGGTGGTGCCCCTGGCCAGACAGGCCGCCATCATCAGGTTCTCGGTGCCTGTAACTGTCGGTACGGTGAAGCGGAAAACACCTCCGGTCAGGCGGTGAGCCCGCGCCGAGACGTAACCATGCTCCAGCTGAACGTCGGCGCCCAGGGCTTCGAGACCGGCGAGGTGTTGATCGATCGGTCGCACTCCGATCGCACAGCCGCCAGGCAGAGAGACGCGGGCGTGTCCCAGACGTGCCACCAGGGGGCCGAGGACGAGAATGCTCGCGCGCATGGTCTTGACGAGCTCATAGGGTGCATCATCGAAATGAGTCTGCTCACCGGCCTGAAGGCGAACGACCTCGCCTTGTTCCTCGCTCTCCACGCCCAGGTGGCCCAACAGCTGCCGCATGGTACGAATGTCTCGCACGGCTGGCAGACCTGACAGCTCCAGGGGACCCTCGGAGAGGAGGCTGGCTGCCAAGGCAGGCAGAGCGGCGTTCTTGGCGCCGCTGGCTGTGACCTCGCCCTGGATGCGGGTGGGTCCGACAATGCGAAAACACTCCACGATCGACTCCTTGATCCCTATTGTCTACCACTCAGGACAGAGAGGATACAGCGGCAGATGCCACTCGGCAGCCCCGGATCAGCGACGCCGGAGCTGAGCGATACGTTCGATGCCGGCGAGGTCCGGGTGCAGTGCCTCGAGGATGAAAGCGGAAGACTCGGCTACTTCGGCGAGCAACGCTGCCTGCCCAGCACCGATCTCGAGGAGTAGAGGGGTGCCGCTGCGCAGATCGGAGAGGGTAGCCAGAAGTCGCTCCAGGAGGGAGTGGCCGGCTGGACTCGAGAACAGCGCTTCCTTGGGCTCGAAGTCTATGATCTCCGGTGACAGCGACGAGGCCTCGTCACGACCGATATAGGGTGGATTGCTGACGACCAACTGGAAGCCCGCCAGATCGATGGCTGAAGCGAGGTCCGCCGCCACGAGATCCAACCTGCCTTTGACGTGGTGCGTTCTGGCATTGCGCTCGGCGACGCGGAGCGCCGCCAGCGACACATCGGTAGCCATGGCCCGACTCCCCGGCAACTCGGCAAGCAGGGTAACCGCCAGGCATCCGGAGCCTGTACCGACATCGAGAATGCGCGGCGCGGCAGGTAGGCGAAGGTCCAGCGCGACCTCGATCAGGTGCTCGGTCTCGGGACGCGGAATGAGCACCCGCCGGTCGACGAAGAAGGCTCGTCCGAAGAACTCCTTCTCGCCCAGGATGTAGGCGATGGGTTCGCCCGCGAGGCGTCTGTCCAGCAGCTCCTGGAATCTTGCGAGTCGACTGTCGTCGAGGTTGTCTCTACCGCGAGCGAGAAGCTGGGCCTCGGAGCATTCCAGGGTTCTGGCGAGCAGGAGGTTGGCTTCACGCAGTGCGGGTTTGAAGCTGACGTCTGCGAGGCGCGTCCGAGCCGAGAGCAGCGCCTGATCGATCCTCACCCCTGCGCCTGTTCGGCGGTCTGCTTCATGAGCTCCGCCTGGAAGTGGGCCGATAGCGGATCGATGAGGCTGTCGAGATCGCCTTCGAGGATGATGGGCAGCTTGTGTAGCGTCAGTCCGATGCGATGGTCGGTGACCCGGTTCTGTGGGAAGTTGTAGGTCCGGATCTTCTCTGAGCGGTCTCCGCTGCCGACCATCTTGCGCCGCTCGGAGCTGGCTTCGGACTCCGCCTTCTCACGCTCGACTTCCAGCAATCTAGACTTGAGAACCCGCATGGCCTTGGCCCGGTTCTTGATCTGGCTCCGTTCGTCCTGGCAGCTGACGACGATGCCGGTGGGCAGATGGGTGATCCGAACCGCCGAGTAGGTGGTATTGACTCCCTGACCTCCAGGTCCGGAGGAGCAGAAGCGGTCGATCCTCAACTCCTTTTCGGCCACGGAGACTTCGACGTCCTCGGCCTCCGGCAGCACAGCCACGGTCACGGCCGAGGTGTGGATGCGACCCGACGCCTCGGTCTCGGGAACGCGCTGTACGCGATGGACCCCGGCTTCGTGCTTGAGGCGGCTGTAGGCTCCCTTGCCTTCGATGATGGCCGAGACTTCCTTGACACCCTTGATCCCCGACTCGGAGAGATCGATGATCTCCACCCGCCAGCGCTGTTGCTCGGCGTAGCGGCTGTACATGCGAAAGAGCTCCGCCGCGAACAGAGTGGCCTCGTCGCCACCTGTGCCAGCCCGGATTTCGAGTACCACGTTGCGCGCGTCGTTGGGGTCCTTCGGAGTCAGCTCGAATCGGAGCTTGCCTTCGAGCTCAGCGAGCTCCTGGTCGAGGCGAATCTTCTCCTCGTGGGCCATCTCGAAGAGCTCGTCGTCCTTGGTGAGACTGCCGAGCATCTCTTCGGTCTCTTGGTGCTCCGCCTTGGCAGCTTTGTACTTCTGATACAGGTCGACCACTGGCGAGATCTCGGCCAGCTTCTTGCTGGTCTCGCGAAACGCCTCCTGATCGGCGTGGATCTCCGGATCCGTCAATCGGGCCGTCAGGTCCCGGTGGGTCTTTTCGAGCTCTTGCAGTTGGTCCATCATGGTGATGTCAGCCTCTCCTCTTTCCCCGGGCGCACCTCGGCCCGGATACGACAGAAAGAATGGGATCCGGAGAGGCTAGGAATCGCCGTAGCGCTGCTTGAAACGCTCGACTCGACCGGCAGTGTCTACGAACTTCTGCTTGCCCGTGAAGAACGGGTGGCAGGCGTTGCAGATCTCGAGGCGCAGGTCCTCTTTGGTCGAGTAGGTCTCGAAACTGTTACCGCAGGCGCAGACGGCCGTCACCAAGTGCAACTGGGGATGAATGTCCTTTTTCATGATGTCGACCTCGATTCGCTGGCTTCTCGACGGCGCATGAGACACGATATAGCGGTTCAGCGAAGCCGAGAAGCGGGAAGAATACTGAATTCCTCCTGAAAGAACAACCTCCCGAGCCGCACTATTCCTGACACAGACAAAGATATGTGGTTGTCGAGCGTCCAAGTAGGTAAGGGATCGAGATGTGGACCCATGGGGAAACCTGGAATTTACAGCTGCGTATAGAGCTCTTGAGCGGAGTCAGTCGTTGTTCGCTGCGCCTGAGATAGGCCCGCGGATGTGGGCGCCCCTTTGCGTCAGCCTCCTTGTGCTGGCTGGTGCACCATTGTCGGCGGGGGATACGGCCCGCCCCAGAGCCGAATACTCGATCCCCCGAACGGAGTCTCCGATCAAGGTCGATGCCAAGCTCGACGAGCCGGCGTGGCAGGAAGCTGCCCGAATAGAGCTGCAGTTTGAGACACGACCTGGCGAGAACATCCCCCCGCCAGTCGAGACCGAGTGTCTGGTCACTTACGACAGTAGCCAGGTCTACATCGCGTTCAAGGCCTACGATGAGAATCCGCAGGCGATTCGAGCTCACATGGTCGACCGGGACACTGCGTTCAATGACGATTTCGTCGGTGTCGTGCTGGACACCTTCAATGACGAGCGACGGGCCTTCGAGTTCTTCGTCAATCCACTCGGCGTGCAGATGGATCTGTTCAACGATGATCTGAGCCACGATGAGACAACGGCGTGGGATGCCATCTGGTTTTCGGCAGGTCGCATCACCCCGAGCCTGACCGGAAATCTGGCTCTGAACCCTGACTTCTCCCAGGTCGAAGCCGATATGGCGCAGCTGGATGTGAACAACCCGTTTGCCCTTTTCTACTCGGAACAGCGACCCTTCTTCCTCGAGGCAGCCGCACCTGTGGCGGCCCGCCCGAATGCGGGGGAGGGGCTTGACCCCTCCCGCGGGAGCCCGCAAGGGGCTCCCCTACAAAGCCGACGCCGTCCCCCTGCGAACCACCCGGACGGACCTCTTGTACCGACTGGCATTGAGGCCTTGAAGCAGTGAGGCATTGGGAGGTAGGGGCGTAAGGGCTTAGGGGCGTAGGGGGTGATTCGGTCCTGCCTCGTTCTTGTAGACAGAAAGCGTGCTTAGGTTCGTCATGATAGCTGAGGGTGGAGGGAAGCGCTGTCTCGGGCCGCGGTAGCGGCCAGAGACAGCGCCCCAGAGGTTGCGCCGGGCACGGACGCCGAGAGTGCGGCGCGGCGCTCGACTTCGTGTGGGGTCTGGTAGTCGATACCGGAGTGCAAGCGGCGTGTGTTGTAGAAGCCCTCGATGTATTCGAAAAGCTCCTGGTGGGCGAGCCGTGGTGTGGCAAAGCTGCGCCCGAGCTCGGTCTTGATCGTCTTGATCAGGCTCTCCGCCATGGCGTTATCCCAGCAGTCTCCTTTACGGCTCATACTCACCGCGAAGCCGGCCGCCTCGAGCGTGTCTCGGTAGGTCTTGCCGCAGTACTGGCCACCACGGTCACTGTGATGGATGAGTCCACGCGGCGGTTGGCGCTGCTCGAGGGCACGCTCCAGGGCTTTGAGGGTCAGGGCTTCGTCGATGCGCTCGCTGACGGCCCAGCCGACGATACGGCGTGAGAAAACATCCATCAGGACCGCCAGGTACAGCCACCGCTGCCCCGCCGTGAGAAACGTGATGTCTCCCACCCACACCTGATTCGGGCGGCAGGCCTCGAAGCGCCGACACAGCAGATTCGGCGCCACCGGGTAGCTGTGTTTGGAGTCGGTCGTCCTCCGGTAGCGTCGCGTCGACTTGGCTTTCAGGCCCAGCTCGCAACGCAATCGCGCCACCCGCCTGCGGCTGGTGGTCACGCCCTGGCGCCGCAGCTGGCGCTCGATGCGCGGCGTGCCGTAACGACCGTTGTTGGCCGCGTGCACGGCAAGGATCTCTTGCTTGAGGTGGCGATCTTCCCGGACCCGGGCTGGCTCGGGGCGTCGGCAGCGAGCGTAGTAGCTGCTGCGTGGCACCCCCAGTACCTGGCAGACCCGACCGACGGGATGCTCGCCACGGAGCCGCTCGATGAGTGCCTGGCTCACCGCCGTCGATCCGAGAAGATCGCCAAAGCTTTTTTTAAGATGTCTCGCTCTTCGCGCACCAGCGACAGCTCCCGCTGCAGACGCCGCACCTCCTGCTCTGCGGCGGACCCCGCGCCCTTCGCGCCGCCGCCGAACTCTCGGCGCCAGCGACGGATCATGTCCGGACGCAGCTCCAGCTCCCGAGCCACGTCCGTCAAACGCCGACCGCTCTCGTACGCCAGACGCACCGCCTCGCGCTTGAACTCCTTGGAAAACTCCCTGCGTTGCTCTCCCATTCGTAGACTCCTTCCTGCCCATTCTCGGGCTTTCAACGGTGTCTACAAAATCGAGGCAACTCCACTCCAGGGGGTTGGTTGCTGTGGATGGGAGGATAGCCCCCTGGGGGCCCCGCGTCGGACCCCCTACAGACTACGGTCATCCAGCCTGGAATCAGGAACC
>Ga0316192_10000481_pt1 | contig 29383 bp, 25 predicted proteins | sample MerIslwburrow_MG_FD_204931 | JGI IMG/M metagenome (GOLD analysis project Ga0316192, IMG submission 204931) | Coastal sediment microbial communities from Maine, United States - Merrow Island worm burrow | ecosystem: Environmental > Aquatic > Marine > Coastal > Sediment | place: USA: Maine...
GTTGAGCATGACCATTACCCGGTCCGCATATTGCGCAACGACACCCAGGTCGTGTGTGATCAGCAAAATGGCAGTGTTGTACTCCCTGCCCAACTGGATCATCTGTTCCAATACCTGGGCCTGGGTAGTCACGTCCAGCGCCGTTGTAGGTTCGTCGGCAATCAGGACGGCCGGGCGGCATGACATGGCCATCGCGATCATGACCCTTTGTCGCATGCCGCCGGAAAGCTGGTGGGGATAGCTTCTGAAAATTCGTTCGGGGTCCGCGAAGCCAACTTGCTCCAGCATGGTTATCGCCAGACGATGGGCTTGGCGCCGGTTTGAACCCAGGTGCCGCCTGTATACACTGCTTATCTGGTAGCCACAGCTGAATACCGGATCCAGGGCTGTCAGCGGTTCCTGGAATATCATCGAAACCTCGCTACCCCTGTACTTTCTTGTAACGGCCGGTGGAGAAGCGCTGCATACTGTTCCATTCAGCTCAATCTTGTCTGCCGTGACCTTCCAGTGACTGGTTGGCAGGAGTCCCATGATGGCTTCGGCTGTTTTGGTTTTGCCGCATCCGGATTCCCCTACCAGCGCCAGCACTTCGCCTTTTTCCAGATTGAAATCGAGTCGATTGACTATAGCTTTCGAACCGGCGTTGCCGGTATTTATGATGGTCAGGTTTCTGACTTTGAGCGCAAGCGGGTTCACAGGGCGGCCTGTTTCGGATCAAAGGTGTCCTGGAGCGCATCCGAGAGCAGGTTAAAACCCATCAGCAGCATGAACAACATCACAGAGGCCGCGAGGAAATTGTTGAAATGCCCCGCAAGAACCTCCTGTGTACTCTCGGCAAGCATCAGGCCCCAACTCACGCCATCCTGTACGCCCAGCCCCAGGAAACTGAGAATGACCTCTGTCTTGATAGCGGCGACAAACGTGATACTGGTCTGGATCAGGAGAATATGCATCGTGTTGGGCAGAACATGACGGAGAAGGATGCGAAAGCCAGGCAGTCCAATAGCACGGGCCGAAAGCACGAATTCCCTGGTCTTGATTTTCATTACCTCGGCCCGGACCAACCGGCCCGTGGCCGTCCAGAAAGTCGCGATCATCGCTACATGCATTGCCCAGGGGACACCTTGCAATGCATACGCGACCGCAGCGACAAACAGGTAGAAAGGAATCGAGTCCAGCACACCGGCCAGCCACACTACAGTCCCGTCTATCCAGGTATTGCTGCGCCAGCCTGCGACGGCTCCAAGCGTCGCGCCAAGCGCGGTGGAGAGGACCGAAACCACGATTCCAATTTCAAACGCAGTCTGCACGCTGAAGACTGCCCGCTCGAAGATATCCTGTCCCAGCTGGTTTGTCCCGAACCACCACGTCGCATTGGGCACCGCCCAGCGTTCACCGTTTGCGGCAGACCAGTTCTGCCCTAGCAACCCCACCCATACGCCCAGGGCCATCAGGAAAAAAATGCTTACGATCACCAATCCCATCAGACCGCTGCGACTGATGCTCAATCTCCGGAGGATCTGTGAAGCCGCTTCCATCAAACAATCCTCGGATCGATCAGCCGGTAGATGAAATCCGTCAGTACCTGGATCAGGATAAAGGCGATGGCTGTCAGGCCGACAACAGCCTTCAAAACCGGCTGGTCGCCGCTGGTTATTGCATCGAAAGTGACTTTGCCGATGCCAGGGATCCCGAAATAACTTTCGATCAACAGGCTGCCCGAAATCACCACCAGTGGAATGGTGAACATGAATCTCGTGATGATGGGCACCAGGCTGTTCTTCAGGACATGGCGCCACAAAATGGCCATTGTCGACGCACCATAGGCTTTTACGGTGCGGATATGGTCTTTACCGGCTTCTTCGACGAAAATTGCCCGATAAAAGCGGGTGTTATAACCCAGCGTGATAAAGACCAGGGATAGTGTGGGTACCGTGACGTAATGGAAATAGCTGACCAGGCCAGTGACCTGCCAGCCGCGAACCGGGAACAAATTCAGGCCATAGGGCGTGCACAAAAGGACCTGCAGAAAGATGATGACCACCAGGAAGCTGATACTCATCCCGGTAACAGACATGCCAGTGATCAGGCGGTCGGTCCACTGATCTTTTTTCCAGGTAGCCAGCAAAGCCAGGGCAATGCCAAGCACGTTTCCCAGAATGAAACCCGGAAGCATCAGCGCCAGGGTCACCGGAATGGTTCTTTGAAGAATACGGCTCACGGATTCGCCGGAGGAATTCGATGAGCCAAGGTTTAATGTGAACAGGTCTGAAAGGTAACGGCCATAGCGTTTTACAAATGACTGGTCGTATCCGAGTTGCTCCCGCACCTCGGCAATCTGCGCCTCGGTCGCATTCTTTCCGATCAGCGTATAGGTCTGGTCCGGCCCGAACCAGACCATGAGTGAAAAACTGATGAGGGTGACGCCCAGGACCAGGAGGCCGCCATGCACAAGCTTGCTCAATACCCAGGGCACTACCGGGCCTGTTCATCCGGGTGTGCGCCGGGCCTGCCGGTATGCACGAACCGGAAAAAGAACCCGCCGACGAAAGACCGGTCCGGAAGCATGTGCAGGTCCCGGTTCCACAACAGGACGAGCTTGCGCGAAACGCCGCTTATGGTTGCGCAGTCATCAATAACGAGCCGATTCATAGTGCGATACATGGTGGTTCGCATGGGCGAGCTTTGCATGCCGGCGCTGGAACGGTAAAGACGGTCAAATTCATCATTCTCGTAATTGGCGCTGTTTGATCCCGGTGAAGCGTTGGGTCCAAAAAACAGTTGTATAGTATTCTCCGCGTCCGGATAGTCCATGGTCCACCCGGTCGTTATCAACATGACTTCCCGGTTGAGATAGGCTCTTGCATAATCTCCATAGGTGGCAAAAGTCTGCGGGCGGATTTTTTCGGGTGGATACCCGATGTCACCAAGAAAACTCCTGAATTGTTCAAACATCTGTCGTTCGGTGACACTGGACGGAAAACCATACTCGAGCACGGGCAGGTTTGATGGGTTCCAGTCATGCTCTGCCAGAAGTGCCCTGGCGCCTTCCAGGTCACGAGTGACCGAAGTCTTGTCCTGCTGAGCATCGAATTCGGGCGCAGCCGGCGGAATGATGCCGGGAAACACCTGGCCGATGCCATAGTAAAAAACTTCATTTCGTTTTGGCCAGTCAAAGGCCTTGATAATTGCGCATCGCAGCGCTTTGTTGCGGGCATTCTGGACCGGATCAGGATGCCCACCAATCCTGGGGTCGGACATGTTGAAGTCGGTGTGTGCGAAGCCCGACTCAAGATTGGCCAGCAAGTGGTACTTTTCCGCCAGCCTGACATTCAGGGTCGGGGGGTTCCGCTCTTCCAGGACCTGGTCGAACTGGCTGACGGGCACTTTGACAAAATCCAGCTCACCGGCCAGGAAGGCGTTCCAGCGAGATGCATCCTCGGCAATAAACTCCAGCTCTATCCGGTCAGTGAAAGGCGGCGACAGGCCTTCCAGGCGTTCCAGGCCATAGCCGGCATGAATCGCAGGATCAAACCCTTCTGCTGCCAGGCCGAAAGGTTCTTGCCGGAATTTCGTGTTTCGGACGAGCACTGCTCCGGCGCTGTTGAACAGCTGGAGTTTGTAAGGGCCAGACCCAACCGGATGAATGGCGAACTGCTGGCCGTAATGTTCAACGGCCTCCCGGGGAACGATGGCCGAATAACCCTGGGCCAGCGTATGGACCAGTTGCGGGAAAGGAGCGATGAGCTGAATTTGCAACGTACGATCATCCAGCGCCTTCAGTCCGGTAATATCCTGATCGTAATCGGAACCATTTTCCTTCCATTCGTCCAGGCCTACAATTCTTCCCTGCCAGAGCCAGGCGCCCTGTGCACGGGTTTTCGGATCGAATTGCCGTTTGATCGAATAGACAAAATCGTCGGCCCGGACCGCACGCCCCTGTCCTCCAGGAAAGGCTTCGTCATTGATAAAATGAACCCCCGGCTTGATACGGATGGTGTAAATCAAACCGTCGGATGATACCTCGGGACGGCCTTCCGCCAGATTGGTTTCAAGCTGGTATGGCCGGGCGAGGTACTTGTACCGGTAGAGAGTGTCGTACAGATTGACCGCGAGGAAGTTTGCATAGATATTTGATGCCTGGGCCGGATCTAGGCTGCTGGGAGCACCGTCCATCGAATGCCGGTAGATGCTGTAGCCGTTGTCCGCCCCGGATTTGCCTGGTGACGGAGAATCGCAGGCAGTAACGGCCAGTATCGCCATGACAGCCAGGCAAATTGTCAGCAGTTTGTTATTGAATGGAATCACGGGGTTCAGCTTACCCCAGCAGGTCAATACTCTTCCAATAATGCGTCGTAATCGGGTTGCGGCGGCTCACCATCGTAGATCTTGTACTCGCGGTTTTGCAACCAGACGTCCCTGACCAGCACATACGGGTCGTTCGCCGCATCCAGTTCCGCCTGGAAGGGCAGTAATTCAGCCCGCAACGATATCAGGTCTACGACCAGCGGAATGTAGTTGTTGTACTCCCGAATGGCGAAGCTGACCGGGTGAAAGTAGCCATAAAACCCGCGCCCGATAAAATCGCGTGCCGTATACGGTCCGAAAAGTGGCATGACCAGGTAACGGCTGTCCTTCCAGCCCCACACGGCGAGAGTCTGTCCAAAGTCTTCATCGTATTTAGGCATGTCCAGCTTGGTTGCAACATCGACGAAACCCAGCAGACCGACCGTCGAATTCATCAGGAATCTGCCGGTTGCTGTCATGGAGTCTTCGAATTTGCCCTGCAGGATCAGGTTGATGAATGTCACCGGATAGGACAGGTTCCTGAAAAAATTCCTGACGCCGCGCTGGGGTGCATCGGGCATGATGTAATCGTAGCCTTTCGCCACTGGCCTGAAAATCGCATTGTCGAAACCCATATTGAATGAGTGGATTTTGCGGTTGTAGGCTTCCCAGGGGTCCCGCTCCGGATCGGTCATGGTGACCTGCTGGCTTGAACAGCCTGCCAAGATGATCAGTTGCATCAGGATTACGCCGATGTAAACCAGGGCTTTTCTATTCATGGACCCTGTCCCTGCCAGAAATATTCAACAGTCCGGTGGCCTCGCACAAGCTGGCAAGACTCATCAGGCTGGAGGGGGCATTGGTAAATTTGAGTCGTTCTGAGGCATCCTGCAGGGAAGCCTGCCACTCGAGCAGCAAGGCCAGACCGGCGCTGTCGACCGTGGTCACATCTGACATATCCACAGAATTCGGCTGCCTGGACATAACAGCCTGGGAGCGCTGGTACAACCCGGGAACCGACTCGAAGGTCAGTTCACCGGCGAGATGCGCGGAGCCGTCTTCGCCTTCATCGATGGAGCAAAGGTCAGTCATTGATTCTGAACGTGCCGGCGATGATTTCCTCGGTCACCTGGTCAATTCCGTCTGCCGCCACTCGCGGTGAAATCTGGTTACGAAAAGTGATCACATAGGATATGCCCTCAACCGTCACATCGAAAGCTTTCCAACCAAGGTCTGTTTTGCGGAACGCGTAATCTACCGGCGCAAAGCCCCCGTTTTCAAGCTTGATGCGCGTGCGAACACGGGTGAGTTTGTCCGTGTTTTTCCCCTTCACCGGGAGCACTTCGATCTGTTTGTCAGACCGGAATTCAAGCAGGCCATCGGCATAGCGGTTGACCAGAACATTGCTCATGGCTTCTGAAAAAGCACCCAGTTGCTGTTCACTGATGCCACGGCCAGCCTTGCCCAGGATAAGCCGTGCAGAATATTCCAGGTCCAACAGGCTCAGGAGGTCCTCGCGCACAATGGCCCTGAGTTTTTCCGGGTCCGCTTCAAACTCGGCGCGCCGCTGGTCCAGCGTGCTCAGAATATTGGACGAAGTTTCTTCAATGATCGTCAGGGGGTCGCGCTCATCGGCGGTATTGGCATATGCCACCTGTACGGCAAACAAAATAGCCACGGCCCATAAAATAGATTTCATCATTCGTCTTTATCCGATCCTGCGTTAAACAAATACTTACCGATAACCTGTTCCAGAACAAGTGCCGACTGCGTGATGAACAACTCATCGCCCTCGGTCAGCATGTCGGGCGCTCCTCCGGGTTCGAGGCCGATGTAACGGTCACCCAGAACGCCCGACGTAAATACCGAGGCACCCGTGTCTGAAGGTATCTCGTTGAACCTGGAGGACACCTTCATATTCACGATGGCTTCAAATGTGACAGGGTCCAGCTCAATTGATTCAACCAATCCGACTGTCACTCCGCCGATTTTTACGGGCGCCCGGTCACGCAGATCACCAATATTGGTAAACCGCGCGCTGATGGTATAGGTTTCTTTGCCTATTTCCTGCCCGTAGTCTGTGGCCCGAGTGGCCAGCCAGATCAGGGCGGCAATTCCAATCAGTAAAAAAACCCCAGATGCGAATTCAACCTTGTAGTTCGCACGCATAGCAATACCTCATGTCAGGAATGACGTCATGATAAAGTCAAAAATCAGGACCAGCACGGAGCTTAAAACCACCGTGTTGGTCGTGGCTGTACCTACTCCCGCACCGGTGGGCCGAGCGGAATATCCAAAATAAACGGCAATCAGGCTGACTGTGCCGCCAAATACAAAGCTTTTCCAGACGCCGCCTATAAAGTCTTTCTGGAAGAGAATGCTGGTTTGCAGTTTGCTCCAGTAAATGCCCGAATCGAGATCCATGACGCCAATGGAAAAAACCACGCTGCCGAAAATGGCCATCGCGTTGAACATCGCGGTCAGCAGCGGCACTGAAATCAGGCCGGCGGCAAAACGCGGTAGCGCAATTCGGTGAATGGGATCGATTGCCATCAATTCCATGGCTTCGATCTGGTTGGTCGCTTTCATCAGGCCAATTTCCGCGGTGACTGAAGTGCCGGCGCGGCCCGCGAACAGGAGGGCGGTAAGCACTGGGCCCAGTTCCCGGAAGAGCGATTTCCCCACCAGTACTGAGACCTGGTCAGAGGCGCCGAACTGCTCAAGGGCATTGATTGCCTGTAATGACAGCACCATGCCGACGAAGAATCCGCAAATCATGATAATGACGAGTGAGCGAGCGCCGATCAGGTAGGTCTGTTGCAGCACCGTTTGCATTTGCGTGAGGCTGAAGCGGATTCCACCTAGCATGCGAAACAGGAATAACAGGCATTGGCCTGCCTGGGAAATCGGGCCGCCGAACAGGTCCATTCGCTTTTCCACGCTCAATCCAGCAATCCCCACGGTGAACCGGGAGGCTCGTAATGGAACGGAATGGGGCCTTCTACTCTGCCATTCATGAACTGATTAACGCCCGGATTGGGACTGGTGCTGAGATCTTCCGGCGCGCCCTCGCCGGCAATTTTGGCAGACGCGATGATATAGCAGTAGTCCACCAGGTTGCTGATCTGGTTCACGTTATGAGTGACGATTACGCTGGTCAGTCCCAGGGCATTATTGGTTTCGCGCATGAGTCTGCGGATAGTCGATACCGCAATGGGGTCCAGGCCCGTCAGGGGTTCGTCATACAGCATGATGTCCGGATCGAGAACCACGGAACGCGCGAATGCGACCCTTCGGGCCATGCCGCCGGACAATTCGTGGGGCATGCGGTCTTCCGTGCCGCCGAGACCCACCGCGCTCAGCTTGCTCATCACAAGGCGCCGGACCAGGGGCTCGGGAAGGGAGGTGTGCTCTCGTACGGGCGTTGCGATATTTTCAAAAACCGTCAGGTCTGTGAAGAGCGCACCATCCTGCAACAGAACGCCGATGTCCCTGCGAAATTCTTTCAGTTCACGGTCCGACATGGCGGAAACCAACCGTCCATTGATTTCGATAGTACCTTCATCCGGGCGCAATTGACCGGAAATCAGTCGCAGGATCGTCGTTTTTCCCGCGCCGCTGGGCCCCATGAATGCGACGATGGAGCCCCGCTGGATATCCATGCTGACGCCGTCCAGGATGGTCCGGCGTCCGCGACGAAACACCAGGTCCCTGATGCGAATAATCGAGTCATCTGATTTCGCGCTGACTGTGGTTGGATCGTCCATTGGGTTCCTGATGGGTTTCGGTGGACAATTGTAGAGGATTTGGAGTTGTTTTGGACATAAAAAAAGAGAGGAGGCGTAAGCCTCCTCTCCGTGTAGAAGTATTGGAACTCCGCATTTGGTGGACTGCAGATCCTCCTTGGCCTTTCCAACTCCGTCCGATTCCTCAGTACTCTGCCTCTGGGCTCCGGTCGCGGGTCTTCTACTCCCGCCTTATTTCTCGACGTCTTTCGGTCTTCCGATTCCACAGGGTTGCGCCCGTTTCCTCGTCGGTTTCCAGAACTTGCGCTCCTTTCACCTATCGGTTCTTCCGGCTCGCGCCTTCCGAACTCTGGACTTTTCCGCTACCGAAGCAGCTTCTTGTCCCTGATCGTCCGAAGCCGAAGCTTCCCCGATCTTTTTCGACTTTCCATCAGCGTAAGCTGTTTCCAGTCTGTCGACCTGCTGAGGCTTGCGCCTCCTGGCGTCTATCTCAAGGGATCGCGTCTCCCTTTCGAGTCACCCTTTAATGGCACGACCGGCTTTTGCAGAGCCCGGTCTGGGCGACGTACTCAGTACCACGTGAGCACTTGTCCGTTTTCCGTTACCCTCCGTATTGCCTTTCGGCGGGTCGGCCGTCCGGCCGGTGGGTTTCATCTAACGGGGAATTAAAATTACTCCTTCGATACGGGCCTGTCAATACGATCTGTAGTGAGCTTATGAGCGATTATTCAAGACTTGTCTTACATCCAATTCCCAAGTCACTGAATAGATGAGAGTACCAAGATTTTGCCAATTTTGACGTTTGCGACAAAGCGAGCTTTTTGCTTAAAAATTGATCAGCTCGAAATTCAAGGAGCAGATAACATGCATCATCATGCTCAAAAAAACTCACTTCATACCTTTACTCCTGGGACTCGTGGCTTGTGGTAATTCGGATATAGAATCCGTAGACCAGGCGGTCGTCTCTGAAGAAAACCGGTCAGCTCAGCCGGTCAGCCAGTCCCTGGAGGCTATCGCTGATGACCCCGGGTCCGAAACACCGAGATTAACGCTTGATCAACTCCAGGAGGCACTGGACATTCCCGGCCTGTCCGCACCCTGGACCGGCGACCTGGACGAGATGATCCAGAGGCGCATCGTAAGGGTGCTCACGGTTTATGGCCTGGGCAGGTATTACGTGGATAAAGGGCGCGAAAAAGGGATGGTCTTCGAACTGATGAAAATGCTCGAGGACGATTTGAACAAGCGTTCCGGCACAAAGCATTTGCGGATTCACGTCGTCTTTATTCCTGTCGCGCGCGACGAGCTGATCCAGGGTCTGATCGACGGGCGGGGCGACCTGGCGGTAGCCGGACTGACGATAACGCCCGAGCGGCAGGAACGGATCGATTTTGCGAATCCAATGACGCGGGAGCTATCGGAAATCCTGGTGACCGGTCCTTCTGCTCCACCTGTCAGCGGTGTCGATGACCTGGCCGGCAAGGAAATATATGTCCGGGCGTCCAGCAGCTACCGCTCCAGCCTGGAAGTGATCAACCGGCAGTTCAGAGAGCAGGGAAAAGATCAGATTGTCATCCAGGAAATATCTGAACTGCTGGAAGACGAGGATTTGCTGGAAATGGTAAATTCCGGCTCTTTGGAATGGGCGGTCGTCGATGACTACAAGGCTGATATCTGGGCGAGCGTGTTCGAGAACCTGGTCGTTCGCAAAGACATCGTGTTTCGCAGCGGCGGCCAGTTGGGCTTCGCCATGCGGAAGGGCAGTCCGAAGTTGCGGGAATACGTCAACGGCTTCGTCAAAACGCATCGCCAGGGCACGCTGAAGGGCAACATCCTCATCAATCGTTACGTGGATGACTTTGACTGGTCGAAGAATATCCTTGGCGCGGCCGATTACGAGCGGTTTCTGGAAGTTCTGGATATTTTTGAGCAGTACGGAAACCGGTACGGTGTCGACTACCTGATAGTCGCAGCCCAGGGCTACCAGGAATCCCAGCTGAAGCAGTCGGCCCGAAGTCGGGCGGGTGCCGTTGGCATCATGCAGTTGCTACCCAGCACGGCGGCGGATTCCAATGTGGGCATCGGTGATATTTCTACGGCAGATGCCAATATTCATGCCGGTGTTCGTTACCTGGACTTCCTGCGCACCCGTTACTTCAGCGACTTGTGGGCGGACGATTTCAACCGGACGCTGTTTGCATTGGCGGCATATAACGCGGGCCCGGCCCGGGTCATGAAACTGAGACAGAAGGCCGCAGAGCAGGGTTACGATCCCAACAAGTGGTTCGATAATGTGGAAATCATCGCGGCGAAGGAAATTGGGCGGGAAACTGTGCAATACGTCGCTAACATTCTGAAATATTATGTCGTTTATCGCCTGAGCATCATTCGGACCCTGCAGAGGAAGGCCGAAAAAGAGCGGCAAAACATCAATTGATGTTTTTAACTTTGAACTTACCGAGGAAACAACCATGTCTGAAATGGCTTTTGAAGTAACAGTAAACGCACCCTATGCGGAAGCTGTGGAGCGCGTAGTCGATGCGCTGAAAAAGGAAGGGTTTGGCGTGTTGACGCGGATTGATGTACACGACACGCTGAAGGAGAAGCTGGGTGTCGAGTTTCGTAACTACAGTATTCTCGGCGCTTGCAACCCGCCACTTGCCCACAAGGCTCTGAGTCATCGCCCCGATGCCGGATTGATGCTTCCCTGTAATGTAATTGTTGAGGAAGTCGAGGAAGGCACGCTGGTTCGCATCGTTGATCCGGCCGCCATGATGAAGGCCGGTGGTCTCGCTGGCGACGCGGCGATGGAAGAGGTTGGCGGCGAAGCGGGTGCCCGCCTGAAGCGAGTGGCGCAGGCCCTGGCCGGCTGACCGCTCATTCACAGCAGGAACCTCCATGAATTCAGGTGAACAGCGGGACGCTGGTCTCAAGAAGGAAATTGGCCAACTCGGGTTTGGCGCTATTGCTCTGAATGGAACGATCGGGGCCGGAATCTTTGCGTTGCCGGCTATTGCGATTGAACGGGCCGGCTTATTCAGCCCCTGGATTTATGTGGCCTGCGGCTTGCTGATCATGGCCATCGTGTTCGTGTTTGCCCGCGTCGCCAGCTATTTCTCAGATACCGGTGGGCCGGTGACTTATGCCACGAAGGCATTCGGGCCATTCGTCGGTTTCCAGGCTGGCTGGCTTCTCACGCTGTCCCGGGCGGCCGCTTTTGCCGCCAATGCGCACTTGATGGTGACCTACGCGGGTTGGTTCTGGTCACCACTGGCCGATGGTACAGCACACCTGGTTGCGGTAGGGCTGGTCTGCGTGCTGCTGACAGCGATCAATATCATTGGGATTCGCCAGGGCATGATGGCGATTTTCGCGCTGACCGTACTCAAGTTGCTGCCCCTGGTGTTGCTGGTTATCCTCGGCATCAGCCAGACCAATCCTGAAATATTTGCCGGTGCGGAAATACCGCCTCTTGATTCGCTGGGCGAGACCATGCTGATCGTGTTTTATGCCTTTGTCGGTTTTGAAAGCGCAGTGATTCCGGCAGGGGAGGCGCGTAATGCCAAGAGGGATATACCCCTTGCCCTGGTGCGGACCATCCTCGCCATTACCGTTTTTTACTTCCTGATCCAGCTTGTCACGCTGTCCGTCGCGCCGGAGGTTGCAGGCAGTAAAACACCCCTTGCCGATGTGGCACTGATCCTGATCGGTACCGCAGGAGCCGGTATCCTGACGCTGGGCGCCGTTTTCTCTATCACTGGAAACCTGACCTCGAGCATGTTGTCCGCACCCCGGATGCTCTACGCGATGGGGCAGCTGGGTAGCCTTCCGGCCTGGTTCGGGCGGATTCATCCGCGTTTTCAGACGCCTGCGAACGCCATCCTTTTCTATGCGCTCTTTTCGCTAGTCCTTGCACTGAGCGGGGGATTTGTCTTCCTGGCCGTGATCAGTACCATTGTGCGGCTGATGGTGTATGTGATGTGCATTGCGACCTTGCCCATCCTGCATCGTAAAATAGGTGAATACGAAGGTCAGTTCAGGCTTAAGGGCGGTATGACGGTTCCGGCGGTCGCCCTGGTCGTCAGCCTCTGGTTGATGACGCATGCAAGCCAGCAGTCGTGGCTGGCCACCGGGGCATTTATGATGCTGGGTGGTTTCCTATATCTCATTACCACTCGTTTGAACGTGCAAAAAGGCTGAATTGGCGTCTGCCATCAATCCAGTTCAGCCAGCGGCCGGTAGCGGATGCGATAGAACTTGGTGTAAAGCACCGGAACAATCACCAGGGTCAGGATGGTGGCGAAACCCAGCCCGAACATGATCGTCACAGCCATGCTTTCAAAAAAAGCGTCACCCAGAAGCGGCAGCATGCCGAGTATGGTTGTAATCGCAGCCATCGACACGGGCCGCACGCGACTGATGCCTGAATCGAACACCGCCTGGTAGGGCTCCTTACCCGAGTGTAGCTCGGTATTGATCTGGTCCAGCAGAACGATGCCGTTCTTGAGCAGCATGCCGGACAGGCTGAGCAGTCCCAGCAGCGCCATGAAACCAAACGGCTTGTTCAACAGCAGCAGGCCGGTCGTCACACCGATGATCGCGAGTGGAACCGTGGCCCAGATCACCAAAGGCGCGCGCAGGGCATTGAACAGCAGCACCGTGATAATGAACATGGCGAGGTATCCCATGGGCAGCGACATGAACACCGCCTCCTGGGCATCCCTGGACGTTTCATACTCACCGCCCCACTCGAGAACGTACCCATCAGGTAGCTCGATCGCTTCAATTTTGGGGCGAATTCGGGAGAGCAGGTCATTGGCTGTCTCTGTACCGAAAGCATCGGGATCGGTCAGCACGGAAAGTGTCCGTTTGCGATCGCGCCGCTGGATCAGGGCGTCCTCCCATTCGGTCCGGAATTCATCGACCACCTCGTCGATCATCACGTAACGCTGGAACGTGGTGCTCCACAGCTGCACATCGTGAATGGAGTCGATGTTCAGCCGTTCTTCATCGGGCAGCCGAACGATGATGGGCATCAGGTTGGTGCCCTCGCGGTAAAGGCCAACGCGCTGCCCGGAAAAGCTCATTAACAGGGAATTGTCGAGGTCCCGCTTGTTGATGCCCAGGCGTCTGGCATTCACTTCGTTCAATTGCGGCCGCAGCATTTTGCTGCGCTCACGCCAGTCATCACGTACACCTGTCGCTCCCGGGTCATCATGCATGATGGCCTTGGCCTGCACGGCAAGCTTCCTGAGGATACCCGGATCCGGACCGATAAAGCGGGCCTCGATCTTGGCGGCCGGCGAGGGTCCGATATCCAGACGCTTGAATTTAACATCCGCCTCGGGATAGTTCAGTTCGAGAAAGTCGTCCACTTCCTCCATCAGAGCCGGCAGGTTCTCCGGGTCCTTCACTCTGAACATCAGCTGCGCGTAACTGGAATAGGCCGCCTCCGGCGCGTAGGTCAGCATGAATCGCGGCATGCCTCCTCCAATCACGGCATGGGCAAAGGCGTAACGGTCGTCTCCTCCTATGGCCTGCTGAATCTCAACGACGTATTCGTCTGTTGCCCGGATGTCCGTACCTTCAGGTAGCCAAAGGTCCACCAGGAAAATGGGTGTGGTCGAAGGCGGAAAAAACGCCTGTTGTACCTGGCCAAAGCCGGCAACAGCCGCAATCAGCATCAGCACCATCGAAAGCACCGTCAGGGCGCGATGGCGCATGCAGAAATCGAGGAGTTTCCGATAGATAGTGAACAGGATTCCCTGGTATGGATCTTGCTGCTCCTCCCCGTTTTCCGATGCTTTGATGATTTCTTCCTTGAAGAAGAGAGAACAGAAAAACGGGGTGAGCGTGATGGCAGTAAACCAACTGAGGAAAAGGGAATACATCAGCACCCAGAACAGCGAGCCCACGAATTCACCGGTTGAATCGGGAGATAGCCCGATGGGTGCAAAAGCCAGGATGGCGATCACAGTGGCGCCCAGCAGGGGCCACATGGTTTGCCTGACGATGGCGTTGGCGGCTTCCAGCCGTGTCAGGCCGCGCTTGAGGCCTATCAGCACGCCCTCTGTCACGACAATAGCGTTGTCCACCAGCATACCCAGCGCAATGATCAATGCGCCCAGGGAAATGCGCTGCAGCTCCAGTCCGTGATACTGCATCAGGATAAAAGTGCCGCTGCAGGTCAGGAACAGGATCAGCCCGATCAGGATGCCACTGCGCAAACCCATGAAGAACAGCAACACAACAATCACGATAACGACGGCCGCAACCAGGTTGAACAGGAAAGAGGAGACCGACCTGTCCACTTCGCGAGGCTGGTTGTAAATGCCGTGCATTTCCATGCCGACCGGCGTAACGCTTTGCAGGGTTTGCAGTTTTGCCTCCACTGCCTTGCCGATGTCGACTACATTCACGCCGCTGGTAAAGGCTACTCCCACGACCAGGGCTTCCTGGCCCCCAAAACGCATGATTCGATCGGGAACCTCGGCGTATCCCTGGTAAACGTCCGCCACATCGCCGAGATAGATCAGTTGCTGCGAAGCCGGTTCGCTGATCAGCAGCTGTTCCAGTTGTCCGACGTCGGTGAATTCGCCCGTTGGATTGATCCGAACAGACTCGGAGCCCGCACGAATTTCACCCGCGTTGGAAACAACATTCTGGGTCTGGAGCAGGGAATAAATACGCTGGATCGAGATTCCAAGTGCCGCTAGCCTTGCCTGAGAAATTTCGACGAACACCTGTCTTTCCCGGTCACCGGTCACATCGACCCGCGCGACGCCGTCTACGAGGACCAGTTCCCGGCGGACATAATCGACATAGTCCTCCAGTTCACCATAGCTGTACCCGGGTCCGGTAACCGCGAACATCAGTCCGAATACGTCGCCGAAATCATCCAGAATCACGGGTTCGCTGGTTCCTGGCGGCAGTTCACCCCTGATCACCATGTCGCGAACCCGGCGGCGCAGGTTATCCCACTCCTGCTCAAGCTCGGCACCGCCATAGGTTCTCTCAATCTGCGGTGTGATTTGGGAGAGGCCGGCGCTGGAGGTTGATTTCACTTTGTCCAGGGAAGACATTTGTTGCAGGGCCTGCTCAACCGGATAAGTGACTTCTTCCTCCACTTGCTGCGCTGAGGCGCCCGGGTAGCCGACGATGATTTTTGCTTCCTTGATCGTGAACGGAGGGTCTTCCAGCTGACCCAGGGAGAAAAAAGCCGCCATACCGCCAACCCCGAAGATCAGAATCAGCATCCAGCTGATGACCTTTTTTTCAATGGCGAATTGCGAGGGAAGCATCAAAGGCCCTGTTCGCGCTGCATCGGACGCACCCACAGACCTTCTTCCACGGCGTTGACGCCGGCAGAGATGATCATTTCGCCTTCTTCCAGGCCTGCCAGGATGGAAATCCTGTCGCCGGTGAGCTGTCCTGCTTTCACATCGCGGCGCGAAGCCCGCATGGTTTCGGGATTGACCACCCAGACCTGCTTGAACTCGGAGTCCAGGGGCTCTTCTTCCGCGCTGAACACGGCTTCAATCGGCACCAGGGTCAAGTGGGCGGCTTCCTCACGGTACAAGTGGGACAGATCAGCAATCACCGTGGCGCTCATGCCGGGAAGCACGTTCAGGTCGTCGGGTACCGGTAAGGAAAAAGTGACTTTGTAGGTCAGGGTGGCTTCATCCGCCTCGGTTTCATGTTCCTTGTAGATGGCCGTATATGTCCGGTTGGTGTCGGAGCCAAACCGCACCTGTACAGGCTGGGGGTCGCGGTTAGAGCGGGTTCTCTCCACGCGAGAAATGATCGACTCGGGTACATCTACCGATACATCGATCCTTTTTATGGTCTGGATGATCAGGATCACCTGCCCGGGAGCGACGGCTTCGTAGTTTTCTGCCAGGCGCCTGGCCACCACGCCGTCGAATGGCGCAAACATACGGGTATAGTCCACATTGTTCTGGGCCCTTTCCAGATTCGACTCCGATACCTTCATCAGCGCCAGTCTCTGGTCGTAGTCCGACTGGGAAATCAACTGGCGACCAATCAGTTCCGCCGAACGCTTGAACTGGGCGACGGAAAGGTCGTACTCGGCACGGGCCTGGTTCACTGCAGCCTGGTAGTCCGAGGGGTCGAGTCGCGCCAGTAAATCGCCCTGCTTGACCTCAATGCCCCTGTTAGCTGGAAACTCGATCAGTTCACCGCCCACGCGAAAGGCCAGGTCAGCTACATCCGAGGCACGCACTTCACCCGGGAAAGAACGAATCAAAAGGGCATCCGGGCCTTCAACCGTGAATATTTTGGCCGGACGGGCTACTTCAGAGGGAGGAGGGGGTTCAGGTCGTGAGCAGGCGGCCAGCAGGATGAACGCGGTCAAAATGAGGAATGAGAAAAACTTATTCACAAAACAGGCCCTCCTTTGGAAGGCCCATTTTACACGGGAGAACAAACGCGGTTTACAAAGTCAGGACGATTTTCTGGTAGAGCCCGCCGAAATAGAATTCAGAGTCGAGTTGCTCCGGCTTTACGCGGTCAGGAAAAAATGCAGGCAATTCTTCGTGCCACAGATCCATCGCAAACGGCTCAAGCCAGGTCAGGATCGGTTTCATCACGTAACGCATGGGGTTGCTGCGTTTAGGACCATGGTAATCCACGAAAATGACCTTGCCGCCCGGGCGGGTGACGCGGATGGCTTCTTCGACTGTTTTACGGCGGGCGTATTCAGGCTGTTCGTGCAACAGGAAAAAGACCACGGTCTCATCGAAACTCGCGTCGGGAAAAGCCATTGCAGTGGAGTCCTGCAAGTGAGCGGTAACATTCTGGTGGCGTTCCAGTTTCTTCTCAACATTCTCGATCTGGATAGGCGCCACATCCAGCACATCCAGTTGCGAATCTGTTTTCGCCAGGTGGTCGGCAACGCGGTTTGAAAAATCACCATAAACGCAGGCCACCTGCAACACACGGCTGTTTGGCTCAACGGTCATTTCGTCGAGCACGGCAGCAGTGAGACGTTTCATATTGCCCCACAGGATCAGGTTAACGACCCATTCGCGCTCAAAAAAGTAGAATGATTTCGGGTGCAGATAGGCCCACCAGTAGGTGTCCTGCAGGTATTCCGGTATTTCCGGCACAGGATTTACCGCCGCAGGGCTGGATTCCGGTGTGGAATAGCCTTCTACGCTGTAATCAAAATTTTCTGCTACTGCTCTCGAATCGTCGTTCATCGCGGCTCAAATTGTGTACAAATAAAAAGCCGTCAGTATGGTGCCGATAAAGGCGACCAGGTAGACGGCATTGGCAACCACCTTGTCTTTCCGAACCCCGAAATCGTGAAACACGACTCGCAGGCGATGAGCAGCATGCCACAAAGAGAGCGAAATTACGACGAACAGGCAAAGTTTACCCAACCCGTTCGTCGCAAATTGATGAATATTTGCAAATTGCAGACCCTCAGGCACCGAGCCAAGAGCGATCAGCAGGAACAGGGCAATCAATACGGGGAAGATGAAAGCAGCAATGGTGCCGCCGCCTGCGAACAGTGCCCAGACCACGGATTTTTTTGCGATAGTCATGTCAAATCACCCCCGCAAGCCAAAAGACCACCAGCGTCACCAGGACCCAGGCAGCGTAGTGACCGATCACAATGACCCGGTCCGGCAGTTTCTGCTCGCCCAACTGGACCGGCATGGCCTTGGGCGCAAGCTTGAACCAGTCGAACGTCATGTAAACAAGGTAGTAAATCAGCGCAGCGGCGTGAAACACGACCATGAACATATTTTGCTGTGATGCCAGGAAACCGTTCCACTGCTGCTCCCCACCAGCCAGCGCCGCCAGGCCCCAGATGGCCAGGAAGCAATACAGGGCGACCAGCAGGCAGGTGACCTCCCTTAGCATGTAACGCTTATAGCGCCCGTTACGCATGTACCACGTGGTCTTCGAAACGGGCCGGATGTAAGGTTGACGGCTCATGACTTACCTCCCGGCAATTTTTGCTTCCACCATTCGATGGCTCCATCCACTTTCATCTGCTGAACGGCAGCCGCCGGATCGACGCTCTTCGGACAGACTTCCGAACAGGCCCCCACGAAGGAGCAATCCCATACCCCGTCATGATCGGCCAGGATATCCAACCGTTCCGATTTGCCCTGGTCCCGGGAATCGATGTTATAGCGGTGTGCCAGGGCCAGCACGGCAGGGCCGATGAAGGATGAATCCAGCGCGTACTGCGGACAGGCCGCATAGCAGCACATGCAATTGACGCACATGGTGTACTGCTTGAACTTGTACAGGGCGCCGCGGGACTGGATGTACTCCTCGTTTTCGGGCGGTGGATCGTCCTTGCGGATAATGTAAGGTTTGGCGCGCTGGAGTTTTTCCATGACGTCGTCGAGTACGACGACCAGGTCCCGTTCGATCGGGAAATTCTCCAGTGGTTCGATCCGCACGCGGTCAGGCAGATCCCTGACAAAAGTTTTACAGGTCAGGCTGGGTTCGCCGTTGACCATCATGCCGCAGCTACCGCACACCATCATGTGGCATGACCAGCGATAGGCCAGTGTCGTGTCGATGTTTTCCTTGACGTAGTTGATGGCGTCAAGAATGGCCCAGTCTTCTTCGCAGGGGACTGAATATTTCTGGAAATGGGGTTCCTTGTCCTGTTCCGGATCGTAGCGCAGCACTTCCAGTTCGAGTTGCCTTGTGCTCATTTGTCTTTCCCCCCCGAGTAATCGCGCACGCCCGGCTGGGAGCGGGTGATGGTCACGTCCAGCCATTCGATCCGCGGGCGCTCATCTTCCCTGCGGTAGGCCAATGAATGCTTGAGGAAGTTTTCGTCGTCGCGCTCCGTGTAATCAAGACGCTGATGGGCGCCACGGGATTCACGACGTTCCAGCGAGCCTTCGGCGACGGTTTCGGCGACGTCCAGCAAGTTGCGCAACTCCAGGGCCTGCTGCAGGTCGGTGTTGAACACATTGCTTTTGTCGTGGACTTCAATGCCGCCGTATCGTTTCCGCAGGCCGGCGATTCGGTCGCAGGCAGTCTGGGCGCCCTGTTCGTCGCGGTAGATACCGGCGCCATCTTCCAGCGTGCTTTTCATTTCCCGCCGGATGGTGGCAATGGACTCATCGCCACCGCTTTGCTGAAGCAGTTCGCGGACCCAGGTCACCACCGCTTCGGCCTGTTCAGTGATGGAGGGGTCGTCTGTTCCCCTGCCGGTCTCTTTGGCGTAGGAAGCTGCGCGTTCTGCAGACCGCTTGCCGGACACCAGCAGGTCGGTCAGGGAGTTGGAACCCAGCCGGTTGGCGCCGTGCAGTCCCGAGCAGGCAGTTTCGCCAATGGCGAACAACCCGGGCATCGGAGTCTCACCGTTGATGTTGCTGTCGATGCCACCCATCATGAAATGGATCACTGGTCTGACCGGCACCGGATCCGTCACGGGGTCATGGCCCACGTAGGAGGAGGCCAGTTCCCGAACCAATGGCAATCGTTCGTTGATTTTCTTCTCACCCAGGTGGCGCATGTCGAGCAGTACGCAATCACCCCAGGGTGTCTCGATCGTATTGCCTTTCTTCTGTTCGTGCCAAAAGGCCTGGCTGAGGCGGTCGCGCGGCCCGAGTTCCATGGTTTTCAGCACGGTTTCGCCGACCGGGGTTTCTGGCCCCATACCGTAATCCTGCAGGTAACGATACCCGTCCTTGTTGACCAGAATGCCACCTTCACCCCGGCAGCCTTCGGTTAACAGGATGCCGGTACCGGGCAGGCCGGTGGGGTGGTACTGCACGAACTCCATGTCTTTCAGCGGCACGCCGGCGCGGTAGGCCATGGCCATTCCATCGCCGGTCTTGATCGCACCGTTGGTGGTGAATGGAAAGACCTGTCCGCCGCCACCGGTGGCCATAATCACCACGGGCGCCTGGAAGGAAAAGAAACGTCCGCTGCGCATCTCCATCGCGACTACGCCACGGCATTTGCCGTCTTTATGGAGCAGGTCGATGGCGAAATACTCGTCGAAACGTTTGATGGTCGGAAATTGCAAAGACGTCTGGAACAGCGTGTGCAGTATGTGGAAACCGCTTTTATCAGCTGCGTACCAGGTTCGTTTCTTTTTCATGCCGCCGAAAGGCCGCACGGCGACCGAACCATCGTCTTCCCGGCTCCAGGGGCAACCCCAGTGCTCCAGTTGTACGAGTTCCAGTGGCGCCTGGCTGACAAAATACTCCACGACCTCCTGGTCACAGAGCCAGTCACCGCCGCTCACCGTGTCATTGAAATGCATCTCGAGCGAGTCGTCAGTACTCTTGACGCCAGCTGCTCCACCTTCAGCAGCGCAGGTGTGGCTGCGCATCGGGTAGACTTTCGAGACCAGTGCTACTTCAAGCTCTGGATTGTTTTCCGCAATGGCAATTGCGGCCCGCAGGCCAGCGCCTCCGGCGCCGACAATGACGATATCCGCCCTTATTGTTTCCATTGATACTCCCGTCAGAAACGGTACTTCCAGGACGCAGAAATCAACCAGAGATCATAGTCCTGAGTGGGTTGTCCGAGCGTCAGTATATTGGCCATGGTGTCCTGAGTAACATGATCCAGCGCAAAGTCATCCACTTTAAGTTTTCCGCTTTCAGCCCTGAGGGTGACCGCAGAGCGCTCGTTGATGTCCATCTGGCCGTATATCACCCAGGTTCTAAGCTTGTTTTTCAATGCGGGTAACGGGGCGGTTTCAATGAAATCACCAGCCGTTACATTGATCCGGCTTTCCACGTAGGAGAAGGTGTAATCGAAACCGAATGTCAAGTTTTCCTGCGCTCCCAGCTTTTCAAAACCGGCGTGGAAATTGAGTGTATCCACCTCGTCTTCCGAGTCTGCATTCCAGTCCCGGTCCTCTCGAATGAGTGTTTCCGGATCCCAACTGAAAATCTGGCGGTTGGACTGGCTTGCATTCCAGTTCTCACGGGTAAAGAACATGCTCAGAAAGACCTTTTCCGCAGGCCGGTAGCCAAAATCCAGTGACCATGAATGTGCCTTGGCTTCATTCAGGCCGAAATAACCTTCATCGTAATCATCTTTCCAGTTGCTGCCGGTCACGCCGATGTTGAAATCCCTGGCCGGGAACCAGTCCACTCTGAGGCGAACTTCGTCGCGGTCGCGGTCGGTCTGGTTGTACTTGCGCTGCCAGGGGTGATTCTGAATGGCATCCGGTGGCAACACGCCGGGCAGGTAGGATTCCTGGAACGGGCGGTTGCCGACGTATTCGTCGATATCGCGGTCCGAGTGGCGGTAATCGAGGCTGGCGGAAAGGTTTTCCCAGGAAGAGAGGCGGGCGCCGGCCAGCCAGGCCCACTCGTTGGAGTCTTCCACTTCGGCAAAGGTACGGGAGTAATCATTCCATTCCAGGCCACCCTTCAGGCCGAAACCGCGGGCCACGTTCCAGTTCAGCAAGGCGTCTGCCTTGTGTCGCGTGTAGCTGTACGGCAGGTTGATCCTGGATTCGATCGTGGGTTTCTGGTCCTGTGAATCACTACCGATGTAGCGCCATGCGTCCTGCGGCGTTTTGTTGTCCCGGTCATCGTAACGGTAATTCGCCACCAGGTTCAGGCGAGGCGCCAACCGGCTGGTCAGCCGGGCGTTGAACATCGTGGTATCAATCTTGGCATCGGCTTCGGTGCGCGGAATGTCCTCCCGAACCCTCAAAGCGGGATTGATGGTATACGGGAACAGGTCGGCATCCTGCTTCATCGTGCCCCAGGACAAGTCAGCCGTCAGACGGGTTTTGGCACTGAATATGAACCCACCGTAAGCCTTAAACTGCAGGTAGCTGTTTTCGGGTTCCAGCGCCATCCGGCCGAAACCGTCGGAAAAGGCCACGCCTTTTTCCCAGTTACCCACTTTGCCAAAGGCATTCTGAAAGGTGAGAGAGCTGTCATCGTTGTTGAAAAACGAGGCGTACAGGCCGGCGCCAAACTGGGCTCGCCCGTTGGAGTAATTGAACATCAGCGTAAAGCTGTCGGTTTTCCAGTTGACCGGCGCCACCAGCGCGGCTGACCTGGTGCTGGTCATGTTGTAGCCGAAAATACCGAACGTATTGCGCACACCATCCCTGTTCTCATGCCTGAAGTCGATAGCCATGTTCCAGGTATCACTGATTTTCAGGTCATAGTTCATCGTGATGGATTTGCGGTTCGTCTTGATCTCGTAGGGCCGAAGATATTCGTCGAGATTCACAAAACCACGGGTGTTGTTGCTGCCGTCAGCAATGTCCCAGCCAACCGGCATTCTCAGCTCATCCCCACCCAGGCCCATATAAGGCGTCAGGCCATTGTTGAACTGGTTGTTGGGAATCTGCCGGTAATCGAATTTGAGCCGCTGTTTGCCTTGCTGGCTGAAGTCGAACACGACCCTCCGCGAGTTGAGACCGACGCGCCAGCCCTGGAAGCGCCAGCGGGTCAGGTCGCCGCTGTTCCAGGCGGGACGTTTTTCCAGTTTGAAGTCGACCAGCGCATAGACGCCTTCATCGGTCAGCCCGGAATACTTGCCGTAACGGAAGGAATCGTCACTGAGATAGTAGAGTCCCAGTTCCACCTCGTTGTCGACCACGGACTCTTTTTTCTCTTCCTCTTTATCCGCATCTTTCGTCTCGTCATCCGCCTTGTCCTGTGCCCAGGAATACGGCGGAAAAACCATGCAAGCCATCGCTATTACGCTCAGAACTGTTGTGCTTCGGTTCGTCATCGTTATCTCCTCACGTATCAGCGCGGTTCACCGGGTCAAACCGGGGCCGGATGGGTGATTGGAGCCGTGAACCTGGTTGTGGCAGTTCAGGCATTGACTGGCCAGGACCTGGGGTGAAGCGCCCTCGGGTGGGATTCCCGTTCCGCTGTAGGCCATGCTCGGGTGATTCCAGGCGTTGTGGCACTCCTGGCAGAGCCACGGGCCTCGTCCATTGAGCAATGGGGCGTAATTGGAGCCATGAGACTGGTGGCAGATGCTACAGTCTTCCCGAACGGGTTGGTGCTCAAATACGAACGGTCCCCGCTTCTCGGCGTGACATTCGTAACAGGTTTCGTTGATCGTGTTTTGTACCAGGCTGGCTTCACCGGCTGAACCGTGAGGTTTGTGGCAGTCGGTACAGGACATCAGGCCAATGTGAGAAGTTGCCTGGCTGGCGGCCTGCACCGGGTGCCGTGATTGGCGCATGAATTGCGCGCGCTGCTCGGCATGGCAGGTGTAACAAACTTCCGGCTGGCTCTCCAGTGCCATGACCGCGTCATTCTCCACGTGCAGGTCGTGGCAATCAACGCAGGCTGTTTGCTGGATATCATGCATGCTGCCTGTCCAGTGAAAACGTGAGCCGTTGTCGTGGCAGCTCAGGCATTGGCTGTTTTTCAATTCAGCCGGTTCATCCTGGCTGAAAGTGACGGCAGGGCTGGGACGCGTGCCATCGGAAGCCCGCTTGGTATGGGCCTTGCTGGGGCCGTGACAGGATTCACAGCCATGGTTGCCGTCAGCCATGGGCGCCGCCGGATCGGCGGTCACCGCCATGCGGGACAGAAGAATTTCATGAGCAGCCTGTGCGCGCCCTTCGCCGTGGCAGGCCAGGCACATTTTTGAGCCTCGGGAGTACTCGGCTTCGACTTCGGCGGTTTCATCGTCCGCCGCCAGTGCTGTCCCAGTGGTCAGGGAAAAGAATGAAAAGGCCAGCAGAACCAGCCCTTTCCGGATATACGAAAGACAGGATGAATGTTTCATCATAGTGCTGCTCTCCAATCGATTCGCCTTTTTTATTGCCCGGAACAGGTCCGGACCCGGGGCTTTTTTTGTTTAGTTATTTTTTGCGCCCTGGTCAATCCAGAGCCTGATCGTTTCGATGTCTTTCTTCGCGACTTTATCCATGGAACCGTGGGGCATGCTGATGGACGGGTCTGCGCGGCCTTCCATCAGTACGATGAGGTTGCTGCCCGCGCTGTCGCCGCCGATGATCATTGCGCCAAACTTTGTTCCTTTCATCAGATCATCGTACGTGACCATGCTGAAACCACTGGCTTCGAAGCCTTCCCCGCCTTGCTGATGGCAGGCGAGACAGTTCTGGTCAATGATGGGTTTAACGCTTTGTGAGAAACTCACTGATTCTTCCTGGGCGCAGCCGGCCAGCATGCTGATTGCCGCCGCGGCAGTCAGGAACCATTTCATTACCATTCCAGTCCTGATCATCAAACATTCTCCAAGTTCTTAAATTACTGCTAAAAATTACGCTGGTGGCCGATGAGCTCGCATGATGCATGTCAACTAAACGAAAATATTGAAGGGCCAGTTTCCCAAAAAGGTTAATATTCTGAATCAATATTATCATTAGCGGTATGGCAATGTGAAAACGGGAATTGTGGGGGCGGGAATTTCCGGCCTGGCGACAGCGCAGGCAATCCTCGCACGTGATCCGCAGGCGGAAGTTGTGATCTTCGAGTCAGGGCCACACACGGGCGGGAAAGTCCTGACGGAAATCACTCCTGAAGGGTACCTGTGCGAGTGGGGTGTTAATGCCTTCCTGGACAAGGTCCCGCGAACACTGGAACTGTGTGAGGAAATTGGTCTTGATCCCGTTTCAGGCGATGCATCGGCCAAGAAGCGATATGTTTTCAGTGAAGGCGAGTTACACAAGCTGCCTGAAAAGCCCCCCGAATTTCTGGCCTCCAGATTACTGAGTTTTCCGGGGCGTATGCGGGTCATCGGCGAGGTGTTTTCCGGCAGGGCCAGGAAGCCTGATGAAACACTGGAAGAATTTGGCACAAGGCACCTTGGCCGGGAAGCGTTCCAAAAATTGATCGATCCTATGGCTTCGGGCGTATTCGCTGGCGATGCCTCAAGAATGAGCCTGAAAAGCTGTTTCCCCCGTATTCACGAAGTGGAATCGGAATACGGCAGCCTGATCCGGGGTTTGATCAAACTGCAAAAAAAGGCACGAAAGGATGGTAGGAAAGACACGCCCGGGCCGGGTCCCGGCGGTAACCTGACATCATTCAGGAGGGGGATGAGCGTAATGACCGATACCCTGACTGCGGCACTGGGTTCCCGAATCCGCGCCAATTCGCCGATCAGCAGCATCAGCCTCAGCGGCAGTCAGTACACACTTCACCTGGTAGATGGTCGCAATGAAGAATTCGATGCCGTTGTCCTGGCTGCACCCGCCTGGGCACAGGCGAAAATTCTTAATGAACTGGCGCCCGGAATCAGCGAATTACTGCGTGAGATTGGGTATCCTGCATTGTCCGTGGTATGCATGGGCTACAGAGAAGAAGATGCAGCGGGTTGTATGGATGGTTTTGGATTTCTCGTTCCTTCGCGTGAGAAAAGAGGAATCCTGGGTACGGTTGCCGATTCAAACGTATTTCCCGGGCGCGCGCCTGAAGGGTCGGTATTATTCCGCACCATGGTAGGCGGGGCCCGTTCATCGCAGTTAGCGGAGCTGCCCGATGAGCAACTGATGGATCGGGTGCGGTCCGATCTGCGGGAAATCATGGGGCTGTCCGCCGAGCCGGAATTTGTGAAAATCTATCGCCATGAGAAGGCCATTCCCCAGTACATGGTGGGCCACGCCGCCAGGCTGGAGGCCATTGAACAACAGTTGGGGACGCTGCCTGGTTTGATTTTGACCGGCAACGCATTTCGCGGAGTCAGCCTGAACGATTGTGTGCTCAATGCGACCAAAACTGCACAATACCTCTGTTCGCCAGTCAGCTGACAGGAGGCGGGAATGACATGATACTGAACAGCCTTAAAGTTAAAGTGGGTATTTACCTGGTTATCGCACTGACTGTTGCGGTCTTTCTGTTTACCTTTATGGTGGTTCGCAATAGCCGCGAGGAGTTGTTGCAACAGGCAATCAGTCATGCTGCCCAATTATCCGAAGTCGTTATCAAGAGCACGCGATTCGCGATGATGCAAAACCAGCCCTCCCACGTTGACAAGATCATAGGGGACGTTGCTGCCCAGCAGGACATCGACCGGGTAAGAATTCTCAGCAAAAACGGCAAGGTGATTCACTCATCTGACGAGAGCGAGATCGGAAGCCTGGTGGACCAGGAGGCTGAGGCCTGCCTGGCATGCCATCTTGACGAACAATCCATGCAGGCGAGCCCCATGATCGGCAGGCCGCGGTTTTTCACCGACAAGGAAGGACAACACATGTTGGGAAGCACCGCAGTCATTCGAAACGAACCCACCTGTTCAAGCGGGAATTGCCATGGTGACGCTGCTGATCAGGCGGTATTAGGCGTGCTGGATATTGTCTATCCCCTGCATGAGATTGACAAAGCCATGCGTGACAACACGATCAGAATAATCGGCCTGGCGCTGGGTTTTGTCATGCTTGCGGCATTGCTGGTCAGCGTGTTGGTCGGGCGAATTGTCTACCGCCCACTGGAGGACTTGAAAGATGGTTCGGAAAGACTGGCGGACGGTGATCTCGAACATCCGATTCCGGTGCGCAGCAACGACGAACTGGGGCAGTTGGCCGAATCCTTCAATAGCATGATGCGCAGGCTCCGAAAATCACGGGCTGAATTGCAGGAATGGGGACGAACACTTGAACAGAAGGTGGAGGCAGCCACTCATGAGCTGCAAATCGCACAGGCAGAGGCTGCGCGCAGTGAAAAGCTCGCTTCGGTGGGTCTGCTCGCGGCCGGAATTGCGCATGAACTCAACAATCCACTGACGGGTGTGCTGACTTTTTCGCATCTCGTTCGCAAGCAGTTACCGGACGACAGCCCGGAGGCAGAAGACCTGGACCTGGTGATCCAGGAAACCAAGCGCTGCGCCACCATCATTCGCAGGCTGCTCGATTTTGCGCGTGAAAAAGCACCGGAAAAGAAATTTTCAGATCTCAACCTGATGGTCGAGGAGACGACACGGCTGATTGGTCAATCGGCCCAGGTTGCTGATATTGATATCATTCTTGATCTTGATGAAAATCTGCCGACGGTCTGGGTTGATGAGGACCTGCTTAAACAGGTCATAATGAATATGCTGGTCAATGCGCAGCATGCCATTGAAGGGGGCGGCAGAATAACGATCCGGACCTCTGTATGGCAGCAAAGCCAGGAGGGTGATGAAGAGAGTGGTTCGAAACCCATGGCGATGATTTCCATTACAGACAGCGGTTGCGGTATTTCCGAAGAGAATCTGCAACGTATTTTCGATCCATTCTTCACTACGAAGGGCGTTGGCAAGGGAACCGGGCTGGGATTGTCTGTCAGCCACGGTACAATCAAAGCCCATGGTGGAATGGTTGAAGTTGAGAGTAAGGTGGGAGAAGGAACTGAATTTCGAATTTACCTCCCCTTGGGAGACAATGGTAATGGCCAGACGGGGGGGCGTGAATGAGCGGTCGAATCCTGCTCGTTGACGACGAGGAAATCGTACTTCGGAGCTGTCAGCGTATTCTGCGCGATGGTGATTACGAGATCGATGTTGCCCGGGAAGGGCTCGCTGCGCTCGGGATGGTCAATGAGAATGACTATGACGTCCTGATTCTCGACATCATGATGCCGAAGATGGATGGCATGGAGGTGCTGCGCAGGGTCAAAGAGGCGCGCCCGGACATTGACGTCATTATGATCACCGGCCTGCACGATATCGAAACAGCTGTGAAGGCGATGAAGTTCGGAGCGCTGGATTACTTGCCCAAGCCATTTGAGCCGGAAGATCTGCAATTGCTGGTGTCGAGGGCATTTGACCGGCGGGCCAGACTGCAAGGCAATCTGAAACTCGAAAACAAGTCCAATACCAGCTACCACTTCGAGAATATCATCGGCTCGAGCCCGGCAATGCAGAGGGTTTTCCGGTTGATCGCGCACAGCGCACCCACCAACAGCACAGTGATGCTCAGGGGAGAAAGCGGGACCGGTAAGGAGTTGATCGCCCGCGCAATACACTACAACAGCCTGCGAAAAGACCAGCCCTTTGTACCCGTAGACTGCACTTCATTGAGTGAAAGCCTGCTCGAAAGTGAGTTATTCGGACACGTAAAAGGTTCATTCACCGGTGCAGTCACCAACAAGAAAGGGATGTTCGAAAGCGCTGACGGGGGAACGCTGTTTCTTGATGAAATTGGGAATATTACCTTATCAACCCAGGCCAAGTTACTGCGTTTTATTGAGGAGCGGGAGTTCAGGCCGGTTGGCGATACGCGGGTTCAAAAAGTAGATATCCGCCTGATAACGGCCACCAATAAGGACCTGGAAGGCATGGTCGCCGATGGGGTGTTTCGGGACGATCTGTACTATCGGATCAACATTTTCCCGATTGAAATCCCACCTCTGCGCGAGCGGCGTGACGACATTCCGGTCCTGGCCATGCATTTCCTCGACCGTTTCAACAGGGATATGCAGCACAAGGTCAGGGAGTTTTCTCCCGGTGCGATGAATTTACTGATGAACCACGACTGGCCCGGCAATGTAAGAGAGCTCGAAAATGTCGTGCAGCGGGCCGTGATCCTGGCCAGTGGCGACGTGATCCGCCAGGGTCATTTGGTGAATATTATCGACATGCTGCCAAGGGTCGATCTGGATGTCCCACGGACCAGCGAAGAACTGAAGCAAATCAAGAAGGTTGCCCGGCAAAAATCCGTTGAGAATGTTGAAAAGCATTTCGTACTCGGTGCATTGAAGCGAAACAGCTGGAATGTCACCCGCGCCGCCGAGGAAACCGGAATGCAGCGCAGCAACCTGCAAGCTTTGATGAAGAAATACGATATCCGCATTCGCGGAGTTGAGCCGGATTCAAACGAAGAAGGCTCCGATTGAATCGGAGCCTTGCCTTTTTTACTGCTTATTGTTCAGATTTTACTCGTGCGGCTCTTCCCAGCCGGTAAACATTTCCTTGTAGTGTGAAGAAGGCTTCGGCCCCAGCACGCCCATATAGGCATGCAGGAACATGAAGAACACGAACAGGATGAACATGATGACGTGCACAGTGTTGACTACACGTATGCCGCCCACGGCGTTGATCAAACCCGAAAAACGCGCCACGTCCCACATCATCAGCCCGGTGAGGAAAGTGATGGGAGCGGTGATAAACATCACGAACTGGTAGGTGAGCTTTTGCATGGGGTTGAACTTGTCGTGCGGGTGGACGTCGTGTGGCTTTTTATCACCCTTGAAAATACCCTGGCTGTAGTATTGCGCCTGGTCGAAATACCGCTTGAAGAAATTGGGTGCATCGAAATCCGGATGGTAATTGGTGACCTTGTCCGAGCTGATGTAATAAAAGAACCATAAAAACCAGTTTGCGATCACGGCAAAGCCAACCCAGTTGTGCAGGTGTACGGCCGTTTCGAAACTCATCAGGCTGAACAGGTCGACGTAGCG
>Ga0316192_10000483_pt1 | contig 29321 bp, 24 predicted proteins | sample MerIslwburrow_MG_FD_204931 | JGI IMG/M metagenome (GOLD analysis project Ga0316192, IMG submission 204931) | Coastal sediment microbial communities from Maine, United States - Merrow Island worm burrow | ecosystem: Environmental > Aquatic > Marine > Coastal > Sediment | place: USA: Maine...
AAGAATTTGCCTGTCGTTCAATCAATTAAACTGATGACTCATTTGGCTAATGCAGATAATACGGCAGATAATTGCACGGAAGATCAGCTTATTCGTTTTGAATCTGCGACCCAAAACATAAATACTTTAAAATCCATCGCTAATTCAGCTGGTGTATTAGCCTGGCCCCAAACTCATGCGGATATCATTCGGCCAGGTATCATGTTATACGGTGCCTCACCAATTATTAAGACCAGTGCCAGTGATTTCGAGTTAACGCCGGCGATGACCTTGCGTACTAAACTTATTTCCGTTAAAGAACTTAAAAAGGGTAGCCCAGTAGGCTACGGTGGTGATTGGGTCGCTCCAAACGACACAAAACTAGGGGTCGCTGCCATTGGTTATGGAGATGGTTATCCACGGCATGCGCATTCTGGGACACCTGTTTTGGTTGGCGGTAAAAGAACTCAAATTGTTGGTAGGGTATCTATGGATATGGTTTGTGTTGACCTTGGCAAGCTACCGGATGCTAAAATTGGCGACGATGTGGTTCTATGGGGCGAAGGTTTACCTGTCGAGGAGGTCGCGCAACACGCAGGTACTATTTCTTATGAATTATTTTGTGGTATAACTAAACGTGTAAGACGTATTGAACAACAATAGTATAGTTACTTTTTATCTAACTTTTAATGAATCTGCTCACCCGATTGCACCATCGGGATTTTTCGCGGCTAAAGCCGCTCCTACAAATGTGCCAGTGTTCTGTAGGAGCGGTTTTAACCGCGATTAACCTACTAATGGGCAGATAGGTAAGAGTAGTTACCTTTTAATTACAAGAATGTGAGCAGTGGATCGTGATGGCAAAAAAACACATAGCCTATGTTTGTTCAGACTGTGGTTCTGAATATGGCAAATGGCAAGGAAAATGTGATGATTGCGGGGCATGGAATACAATAAAAAAATTTGTAGTCAGTGCTCCATCAAAAACGAACTCAGAGAAGTTATCCGGCTACACCGGAACCACGGGTGAAATACACAAACTAAATCAAATAAAAGTTGAATCGCTATCGCGTATTATCACAGGCATTAGTGAGTTAGATCGTGTTTTAGGGGGAGGTTTGGTTCCTGGCTCTGTAATATTAATTGGAGGCCAGCCAGGAGCAGGTAAAAGTACTTTGTTGTTACAAATATTATGTCAGTTGGCAAAATCACATAATTCTCTATACGTAACCGGCGAAGAATCATTGCAGCAAATCGCTGTACGTGCAAATCGATTACAGTTACCAACCGATGAGCTCAACATTGTTTCTCAAACAGATATCGATAAAATTTGTACTGACGCACAAAGTACGGCACCGGTTATATTGGTTATTGATTCAATACAAGTAATGCAATCGGCAGATTTATCTGCGTCTCCTGGCAGTGTCTCCCAGGTGCGTGAATGTGCCGCAATTTTAACTCGTTATGCGAAACTGACCAATACAATCATTCTTATGATTGGTCACGTAACAAAAGATGGTATGTTGGCTGGTCCTAAGGTTTTAGAGCATATGATAGACTGTTCTATTATGCTTGAGGGAGATGACCACAGTCGCTATCGAACCTTACGTAGTACTAAAAACCGTTACGGCGCCGTTAACGAATTAGGCGTATTTGCGATGACCGCTTTAGGTCTAAAAGAAGTCAAAAATCCCTCTGCGATTTTCTTGTCACGTAGTAAGGAAGAATCCTCTGGTAGTGTTGTTTTGGTGATTTGGGAGGGTTCCCGTCCAATGCTGGTGGAACTGCAAGCATTAGTTGATCAAAATAATTATGGCAACCCTCAACGACTGGCTGTTGGCGTAGAAGGTAATCGTTTGACAATGCTACTGGCGATACTGCATAAGCATGGTGGTATTAGCATTAGTGATCAAGATGTTTTTGTGAATATTGTAGGAGGAATAAAGATCGCTGAAACGAGTAGTGATTTGGCCTTACTTATCGCTGTCACTTCAAGTTTTCGTGAAACCGTGCTTGGAAAAGATCTTGTTGTTTTTGGAGAAGTAGGATTATCAGGTGAGATACGTCCCGTGCCAAACGGTTTAGAACGTATAAAAGAAGCACAAAAGCACGGCTTTAAGCGCGCAATTATACCAAAGGAAAACATGCCAAAGGCCCCAATAGATGGAATAGAGCTTATTGGTGTCGCAAGATTACAAGAGGCGCTCGATAGAATATAGTACTAATTTTCTGAATACTCTTAGCTACCGAGTTCAGATAATTCCCGGCCTAATATTTCTTTATTGCCAATATTTAGTTCCACCAATCTACGTAAATGGGTAATGCTGTCCAAATCAATATGTTCACATCTAAAGCCTACCCGTTCACCATCAACGTGGACAACACTTACTTCCATTCGAATCTGAATGTCGCTATCGTTTAATAGTAATTCCAATAAAAAGTACTCACCTTTGACACCGTCCCAATTTTCAGGGATCGTGGTAAGTACTCCTTTTAGTGAAATATCGATTAACTCGCAATACCAACTATCCTTGGCGCTGACAATATGGATTTTCGATTCAAACGGTATTCGTGTGAATTTGCGCTGATCACTATCTGTAGCTGTATTCATTTGGCACCTTTCAAATTTAATCTAATACGTGCTGATTTTGAGGTTAACACCCTAAGGATAGTTCATAATCGTTAGTTCATCAGCTGAAGCTTACGCCCCTTTCTTAAGGAACCTACTAGCGCCTACTGTCCCTTCGGAGGGCCTACTGGTGGTGGCGACTACATCCATGTAGGCGACCGCTTTGAACGGGTAGCAAATTGCGAGTGAATAGAAACCTGTATTCTCATGCGAACTGTAAAAAAAGCTCGATAAATTAATGTAAAATAAAGAAAAAAAGGAAATTGCTAGCTATGAAAGCCAGGTAGTTGTTTGCATCCTAATCCAATAGATTTGCAAGGATCTCTTCATAAATCGAAGTAAGTGTATTCAAGTCATCGATTTTAACGCATTCGTTGATTTTATGGATAGTTTGATTGGAGGGGCCTAGTTCAATCACTTGAGCTCCGGTAGGTGCGATAAATCGTCCATCAGAAGTGCCGCCAGATGTTGATAATTGGGCGAAATTGCCGGTTACCTGTTTTACTGCTCTGTTTACGGCATCGGTGAGGGTTCCTATTTCGGTAATAAAAGGGGCTCCTGAAAGGGACCAAATTATATCAAATGATAATCCATGTTTGTGCAAAACAGATTGGAACTGGTCTTGTAATTGTTGATGAGTGATTGATGATGAGTAACGAAAGTTAAATATGACTTCCATAGATCCAGGAATAACATTAGTGGCGCCAGTACCAGCGTTTATATTTGAAATTTGAAAAGAAGTCGGTGGGAAGTGTTCGTTACCTTTATCCCACTCTATAGAACAAAGTTCCTGTAGCGCTGGGGAAAACAAATGAATGGGATTTGCGGCCAGCTGTGGGTATGCAATATGTCCTTGTGTACCTTTAATCAGTAGTGTTCCATTTAAGGAACCTCTTCGTCCGTTTTTTATGGTGTCTGCGATTGACTCCGAACTCGTCGGTTCTCCCACGATACAAAAATCAATTTTATCACCACGCGATTCAAGCGTGTCGATGACCTTTTTTGTACCATTAATTGCGGGGCCTTCTTCATCACTGGTAATTAGAAATGCCATGGAACCGTTGGGACTATTATTTTCAGCGAAATAGTTTTCACAGGCAACTATCATAGCGGCTATGCTGCCTTTCATATCAGCTGTGCCACGCCCATACAGATAGCCATCCGTAATGACTGGATCAAATGGTGGGCTAGACCACTGCAGCTCAGGACCGGTTGGAACAACATCCGTATGCCCGGCAAAAACGACTAGAGGTTTAGCACTACCTTTTCTCATCCATAAATTATCAACATCACCAAAAGGTAAACGCTCTTCGTGGAAACCGAGCGCAGATAAGTGTTCAGCGATAATGTCTTGGCAGCCTGCGTCGTCAGGTGTTACAGATTCTTGACGAATCAGTTGTTTTGTAAGTTCAATTGTGCGATTCACGGTTTATTCCAAAAATGGGATCTTTTGTACGTTTAATTGACAAATTCGTTGTATTTCGCCGCATCAAAACCGACCATTATTTTATCGTTTAAGACGATGACAGGTCGTTTTATTAGTGTGGGGGTATCGGATAGTAAGTTTATGGCGCTTTTTTTACTTATGTTGTCTTTTTGAGAATCATCAAGTGATCGCCAGCTTGTGCTACGTTTGTTGATAATCACTTCTAATCCCAAACTATTTATCCAGCTTGATAATAATTTTTTATCAATCCCGTTTTCTCGAAAATCGATAAATTCATATTCAATGTGATGCAATTCAAACCATTTTCGTGCTTTTTTTACCGAATCACAGTTTTTGATTCCATACACTTTAATCATAACGAAGGATTATATAGATCTTAATAATTCGTTAATAGAAACTTTGCCACGTGTTTTTTCATCAACTTGCTTAACGATAACGGCACAGTACAGACTGTATGTTCCATCTTTTGATGGTAAATTACCGGATACAACGACCGAGCCCGCTGGAATTCGACCATAAGAGATTTCACCCGTTTCTCGGTTATAGATTTTTGTGCTTTGGCCTATATAAACCCCCATGGAGATGACCGAACCTTCTTCTACAATGACGCCTTCGACTACTTCTGATCGCGCGCCAATGAAACAATTGTCTTCAATTATTGTCGGGTTAGCTTGTAGTGGTTCAAGTACGCCGCCGATACCGACACCACCAGACAGGTGAACGTTTTTACCGATTTGCGCACAAGATCCAACAGTTGCCCACGTATCGACCATTGTGCCGCTATCTACATAGGCGCCAATATTTACATATGAGGGCATCAGCACAACATTTGGTGATATATACGAGCCTTTACGCACTGCTGCAGGTGGGACTACCCTGACACCACTTTCACGGAATTCTCGTGCATTGTAATCTGCGAATTTAGAAGGAACCTTATCAAAGTAGTTAGTAAAACCACCTTTCATAAATTGGTTATCTTCAATTCGAAAAGATAATAGTACCGCTTTTTTCAACCATTGATGAACGATCCAATTATCGTCAACTTTTTCTGCAACTCTTAAACGGCCGCAATCTAGTTGTTCCATTACCATAGTTACAGCTTCCTTCACATGCGTTTCAACACTACGTGGGGTAATGTCTGCGCGGACTTCAAAGGCCTGTTCAATTATGTTCTGTAAATCGGTCATATTATTGCTCCTGAATCAAAGATTGTTTACAAATCGGGAAATTCTCACGGCAGCCTCTTTGCAGTCGTCGATCGAACTTACTAACGCCATGCGTACGTAGTTTGTTCCTGGATTTATGCCATGGGCGTCTCGAGATAGATAGCTTCCCGGTAATACTGTTATATTTTGTTTTAAATACAGTTCTCTGGTAAATTCTGTGTCGTTTATTGGTGTTTTAAGCCACAAATAAAAACTGGCATCTGGCTTTTTAACAGGTAAATATGGGCTTAATATATTTAAAACCGTGTCAAATTTTGTGCGATATAAATTGCGATTTTCTATAACGTGTTGTTCATCACTCCATAATCCGGCGCTTGCAGCTTGAATCATTCCTGGCATCGCACAGCCGTGATAGGTACGGTATAATAAGTATTTTTTTAATATAGTTGGATCGCCAGCAACAAATCCTGAGCGCAATCCGGGTACATTAGATCGTTTTGACAAACTGTGGAATACAATACAACGGCTAAAGTTTTTACGGCCCAGTTTGTGCGCTATTTCTAGTAAACCTAATGGTGGTGATTTTTCATCAAAGTAGATTTCACTATAACATTCGTCAGAAGCAACAATGAAATCATATTTATCGGCCAACTCCAAAAGTGTTTGTAGCGTGGCTTTAGTGACTATTTTACCTGTTGGATTGCCTGGTGAACACAAATATATTAATTGGCATCTGGCCCAGACTTCTGCTGGCACACTGTGTAAATCTGGCAGAAAGCCAGTTTTTTCGGTAGTGTTTAGGTAATAGGCTTGCGCACCTGCCAATAAGGCGGCTCCTTCATATATTTGATAGAAAGGATTAGGCATCAATACTAAAGGCTTTGTGTTTGGATCAACGACACATTGGGCGAAAGAAAATAATGCTTCTCTAGTACCTGAAACGGGAATCACATTTGTTTCCGGGTCAATGCTATTTTGGGGCAGGGAAAATCGAGAGCAAAGCCAGTTAGCAATCGCATTTCTGAGGCCAAGGTCACCTTTGATAGTTGGGTACCGTGAATTGAGCCCTAAGTTATTGTTTAATAGTTTATTTACAAATTGGGCAGGCTTGTGTTTGGGTTCCCCAATTGACAGTGGAATATGATTTAAGCCATCGGGCGGCGTAATACCTGCTTTAAGATTTGCAAGTTTTTCAAATGGGTATGGGTGGAGTTTATCCAAATCAGGATTCATTGTATAAATTCTTAATGTTTTGTCCGCGTGTGTTGAATTTTCTAAGATATTTTATAAGATATTGATAGTTAAACTTATTCTATGGTTGAGTGATCGCTATTCATCAATATCATCATTGACTTTGTAAAGCCCGTGGTTGTGAATTCTTTTTATGTTTTAAGACCATTGATACACCAAGCCAAAACAGCCACGTAGTATAGATCATCCTTCGATGTGAACCAAACTTTCTGCGAGACAAAATTTCACGCTTTCGTTTTCAATGGTAGCAAGTCTGCGGAAATTATCCTTGTATAAATTATGGTTGTGGTATGAGCGTTATTGTAGTGCGTCTAGAATTTTTTTTCGCAAATCATTTTGTCGCGGCTCGTCGAATATAGGTTCATCATTGCTGTCCGTAATAAAAAATATATCTTCAGCTTTTTCTCCAAACGTTGCAATTTTTGCGTTTTGTAGCTTAGTGTCACAATCAACCAGTGCCATGGCAATTTTTGCCAATAAACCAGGCTGATCTTGTGCTATAACCTCCAGGATAGTTCGTTGGTTCGCTTCATCTTGACGAAACTTCACGTTCGGAGTTATCGGGAAATGCTTTTGTATACGGGTTAAGGGTCTTACCGATATGTTGTTACGTATTCCGGCAATGTCAAATTCTAATAAAATTTGTTTAAGCCTATTTTTTATTTCTTGAATTCTGTTCGGATCTCGAATTATCTCACCATCGTTCTCCAAAACGATGAACGTATCTAGGGTATAATCACGCTTTGAATTTGTAATGCGAGCGTCTGTAATTGTAAGACCAAGGCTATCCAGTGTCGAGGTTATTAGGGCAAACGAAAATTTAAGATCCTGAGTATAAACGAATAATTCGGTACCGCCGCGATGAGTTTGTTCCCGAACTAAGATAAGCGGGAGTTCTTGCTCGTTACACAGTAGTATAGAGCGTGTATGCCAAACAATTTCATCAACAGAATAACGCACAAAATATTCGTCAAATAAACTTAGCCAGTAGTTTTGAATCTCTTTTTCGTCAAATCCCAAGGTTTTAAGTTGCACGGTGGACGCAGATTTTGTGTGCTCTACAAGCTCTCTATTCAAGTTGGCGTTTGTTGTATCATACCTAATAGCTCGAGCTGTGGAATAATACAATTCTGCTAATAACGAGTTTTTCCAAGAATTCCAGAGCGAAGGGCTGGTTGCACGGATATCAGCAACTGTTAATAAATATAGATATTTAAGTCGTTCGTGTGTGCCAACAGTCAAGGCAAATTGATTAATAATATTAGCATCGCTAATATCTTTTCGTTGTGCTGTAGTTGACATACTCAAATGTTGCGCAATCAGCCAGGACACTAAATTAGTATCGTACTGACTTAATCCATGCTGTGTGCAAAACGCACTGGCATCTTCAGCGCCTAACGCGGAATGATCGCCACCACGTCCTTTAGCTATATCGTGAAAAAAACCAGCAATATAGAGTATTTCTAGTTTAGGGATTGTTTTTATAATTTTACTGCATAAAGGGAATTCGTTTTCATATTCTTTTACGGTAAAACGTCTTAGGTTTCTTACTACGAACATAGTATGTTCATCAACAGTATAAACGTGAAATAAATCATGTTGCATCTGGCCAACTATTTTTTCAAATATAGGCAAGTATGCAGCTAGTACACCATATCTGTTCATTCGCCTTAGTTCGTGGGTAAGCCCCTGTGGTTGTCGAAAAATCTCCATGAATAATGAAGTACAACGAACATCTCGCCTGAAGCTTTCGTCAATTAAATGTCTATGATCACGAATTAGTCTTATCGTTTCGGCTCTAAATCCTTTTAACTCTGGGTGTTGAGCGGATAATACGAAGATTTCCAATAATGCGAAAGGGTGTTTTCTAAAAATATCTTTGTGTATAACTTCTATAAATCCGCTTCGAATCTGAAATCGCCTATTTATTTTTATTGGATCTTTGGTCTGTTCATCGCTGAGGATTACTTCGTCGAATAATTGAAGAAGCATTTCATTTAGCCGGTTAAGCTCAAGGACTGTTCTGTAGTACTTTTTCATAAATTGTTCTACAGCCAGTTTATTAGTACTGTCTACAAACCCAAATTGGGTGGCAAGTACACGCTGATAATCAAATAACAATCTATCTTCACGTCGACCACTAAAGATGTGAAGTCCGTAACGAATTTTCCATAGAAAATGTTGTCCTTCGATTAGTGTGTCGTATTCACGTTGTGTCAGAAATTCTTTGTTTACCAGGGCACGTAAAGTGTTAACTCCAAAATGACGTTTTGCTACCCAGCCAATAACCTGTATATCTCTTAGTCCGCCGGGATTTTCTTTTATATTGGGTTCTAGATTATAGGCCGTGTCACCAAATCTTTGGTGGCGAGTGTGTTGTTCTTGAAGTTTGGCTTTAAAAAATTGATTGGAGGGCCAAATATTGTTTGCGGCAGTCTTATCTTCTAAGCTTGCGTATAAACCAGGGGCGCCACATAATAGCCGAGATTCCATTAAATTCGTTGCTATGGTGATATCTTGTAGAGCTTGTTCAACGCAGTCATTAATAGTTCGTACACTTTGACCAATTTCTAATCCAATGTCCCACAAAAATGTAACAAGAGATTCGAGCTGCGAATTAGTGTTATCGTCTACCGAATCTGCCGTTAAAATTAAAATATCGATATCAGAAGCTGGGTGTAATTCACCTCTACCATATCCACCAACGGCGATTAAGGCTAAATCAGATTGAGTAGGGCTAAAATACTGCAACCATGCTCGATTTAGCAATTCATCCACAAATCTGGCATGTGAATACACAAGTTTGTCGACCGGTGTTTTTTCTTCAAACAGTTGGCCTAATTGCTCTTTTGTTGCGGTTAAGGATTCTCGGAACAGGCTAATTGAACTGTTGCATGATGTTAATCTGGCATCAAAATCTTGCCAGTCACACAGCTTGATTTCAAAATCATTCATAATACAAACAATAGCTTACTGAGCTTGGATTAGATTTCATCGTCTGGGAGTTGAGTTAATACCTCATGTCCAATTTCAGTTACTAAGATAGTGTGTTCCCATTGGGCGGATAAACTTCGATCTTTTGTTATAACAGTCCAACCATCGGGTAATACTTTAACGTGTCTTTTTCCAAGGTTAATCATCGGTTCTATGGTGAATATCATGCCTGGTTCAAGAATTACACCTGTGTTTTTTTCACCATAGTGTAAAACCTGGGGTTCTTCATGAAAATTTTGACCAATGCCATGGCCACAATATTCTCTAACAACCGAACAGTTATTTGATTCTGCGTGTTTCTGAATGGCGTAGCCTATGTCACCCAGATGTATTCCCGGTTTTACCAAATCTATACCAATTTTCATGCACTCATGGCTGATGCGGGCGATACGTGCGGCTTTTGTCGATGGTTCGCCAACATGAAACATCTTACTAGTATCACCGTGATACCCGTCTTTAATGACCGTAATATCTATATTAATGATGTCACCATTTTTTAGCCTTTTTTCACTAGGTATGCCGTGACATACTTGGTGGTTTACGCTGGTACAGATTGATTTTGGAAATCCGTGGTAGTTAAGAGGAGCGGGTATAGCATCCTGAGTCTTGGTGATGTATTCGTGACAAATGTCATCAATCTCTTTGGTAGAAATACCTTGCTTAACGTATGGAATTATCATATGTAAAACTTCGCCAGCTAGGCGTCCGGCAACACGCATTTTCTCAATTTCTTCAAGAGTTTTGATATTTATGCTCACAGTAATTCTAACTTATCCAGTTGGTTGTTTATCAATCAATATGTACGGATTGATTGTTGTACGGTTGAAATTATGGTATAAAGCCCGCGCTATTGGTTAACAATCATAGCCGACACCGCCAGTATTTTGGTTCAAATTCGGAATTTCCCGAAAGTGATAGCCATTGACGGGAATCGTATTATGGGTCAGTGCCCAATGAAATTTGACAGCATCTATGCAAAAACTAAGGTGGATTATACGCTTCTTTAGTTTGTGAGCTAGTTGAATCAATATATCGTTGGGCTGAAAGTCCTTTTTTTCATGATTGTAGCGTATCTGCTACAACAAAGAAAAACATAATGCGAAGTCTTTGCGAATTTTTTATATGGGCTGTTGTCGTTTTAAAGGCATAGTTATTGCCTTTGCAAATACGGCTAAGTAAGTAACTTAGTCAAACAATCTCACACACGTACCGTCACGTATATCTGGGTGCCAAAAACCCGTAGGTTTTGCGGTTGATATATGGGGTAGGTGGAGGATTAACCCAACTAGGAGATTTAACTATAATGTCTACAATATCAATGCGTGATATGCTCAAAGCGGGCGTCCATTTTGGTCATCAAGCCCGTTTTTGGAATCCCAAAATGGCTCCATATATATTTGGGGAACGCAACAAAATTCATATTATTAATTTAGAACAAACCCTACCGCAGTTTACAGATGCCACAAACTTTCTATCTAAAGTTGCAGCCAAGAAAGGCAAAGTATTATTCGTTGGAACTAAACGTGCTGCTCGGGAAGCCATTAAGGAACAAACCCAAATATGCGGTATGCCTTATGTAGCGCACCGATGGTTGGGTGGCATGTTGACAAACTTTCAAACAGTTAAGAAATCCATCAGGCGTTTGAAAGACTTGGAAACAATGTCAGCTGACGGTAGTTTTGCGCGCCTCAGTAAAAAAGAAGGACTTATGCGCACCAGAGAACTAGAAAAACTAGAACGTAGTTTAGGTGGTATTAAGGATATGAATGGTTTACCTGATGCACTTTTTGTTATCGATGTTGGTCATGAAAAGATTGCCGTAGCTGAAGCTGTGAAACTGGGTATCCCAGTAGTAGGAATTGTTGATACCAACAACAGTCCCGATGGAGTCGACTATGTAATTCCAGGCAACGATGACGCAATACGTGCAATTCAACTCTATGTACAAGGTGTTGCTGATGCAATTGTTCACAGTAAACCAGATTTGAGTATGGTATCTGGAAGTTCTGACGGATTCGTGGAATTAAACGAAGATGGCGAAATAGTTGAACCTGTTGAAGAACCCGTTAAGAAAAAGGCTGCACCTAAGAAAAAAGCAGCTAAGAAAGTTGTAATAAAAAGCGAAACAACGAGCGAAACTAAGAGTGAAGCTTCGGAAGAATTAGTGGATTCAGCATCCACTGACGCTGATAGTGCTTCATAATGGTAATATTGATGGATACAGCAAGGTAAGAAGTGGTCAACCACTAATAGCAGAGCTTGCCCACGCACAATAAGGTAATGATATTTTGCTAAAAATTTCCTGTGAATTTAGTTGGATTTGGAGTTATAATGCATAAGATTCTAATTCTAATAGGAATTATTCTGGCTAAAAAGCTGTTTGTGTATAATGCTAGTATTTAAAGTTGGCTCGTATTAGTCAAATGGTATTGAAGGGGGCTATGCCCCCTTTTTTGAATCAATATAATCCGTTTTAATAAAGTTACAAAGTGTAAAATGAGGAATAAAACATGGCTATAACAGCAGCATTGGTAAAAGAACTTCGAGAGCGTACTTCCTCCGGGATGATGGAGTGTAAAAAGGCTCTAGTTGAGACTAATGGAGATATTGAAGCTGCAATTGAATTAATGCGAAAAACTGGTATGGCGAAGGCGGATACAAAGACTTCGCGCACTGCAGCTGAAGGTACAATTGAAATAAAGGTAAGTGAAGATTCCAAACGTGCTGTTATGGTGGAAATAAACTGTGAAACCGATTTTGTGACCAAAGGTGAAGATTTTCAGAATTTTGCTAGTACTGTAGCTGAAGTAGCACTTTCGAAAAATCCAGCTGATTTTGATGAACTTCAACAAATGACGCTAGATGATGGCGATACTGTCTTAGATACAAGTAAGAAGCTAATCGCAAAAATTGGCGAAAATATTAATGTGCGTCGTAGTATTAATTTTGCGAATGAAGCCGGGCAAATAGCAATTTACCTTCACGGATCACGAATTGGTGTCTTAGTAGCTATGACTGGAGGTACTGAAGAGCTGGGTAAAGATATTGCAATGCATATCGCTGCGAGTAAACCAATCTGCATTTCAGAGGATAATGTTTCGCCTGAATTGATAGCGAAGGAAAAAGAAATTTTTTCAGCACAAGCAGCAGAAAGTGGTAAGCCACCAGAAATTATTGAAAAAATGGTTAACGGCCGGATAAACAAGTATTTAAAAGAAGTTACTTTGCTTGGTCAGCCTTTTGTTAAAGATCCAGATAAAACCGTTGCACAATTATTGAATGAGGCTGGTTGTACAGTTAATCAATTTGCGCGATTTGAAGTTGGTGAAGGAATTGAAAAGAAAACTGAAAATTTTGCAGATGAAGTTATGTCACAAGTTAAAGGAAGTTAAATATTGTTCTGTAATTTTATTTAAAATTTAATCGATTTTGATTTTATAACGAGGTGTAATCAATGGTTACCCAGGACTCAAATCCGCACTACAAACGAATTTTGTTAAAATTGAGCGGTGAAGCATTAATGGGCAGTTCCGAATTTGGAATTGATCCATCTGTTCTGGAGGCCATAACAAATGATATTCGATCTGTTATTGACCTTGGTGTACAGGTCGGTCTAGTTATTGGTGGCGGCAACATCTTTAGAGGAGTAAGTTTATCTGCTAAGGGAATGGATCGAGCAACAGCAGATCACATGGGAATGTTAGCAACCATAATTAACTCATTGGCCTTGCAAGATGGTCTTGAGCGTAAAGGAATCTCGATTAGGGTTATGTCTGCATTGCATATAAACCAAGTTGCTGAAGACTATATACGAAGACGTGCAATAAGGCATTTGGAAAAGGGGCGGGTGGCAATATTTGCCGCTGGAACAGGTAGCCCCTTTTTTACAACTGATTCTGCGGCTAGTCTTAGAGGTATTGAGATCGGTGCGGACGTTGTGATTAAAGCAACAAAAGTTGATGGGGTGTATTCAGCAGATCCTGTTAAGGATAAAGATGCAACTCTGTATACCGAGCTTACTTTTGATGAAGTGTTAATGAAAAATCTTCAGGTCATGGATACGACGGCAATTGCGCTATGTCGTGATTATAATATGCCGATCCAGGTTTTTAATATGAATAAGCCAGGCGCATTGTTACGCGTGGTTAATGGCGAAAAAGAAGGTACACTAGTAAAAAATGGAGTGTCGGATGATTGATGATATTATCAAAGATGCTAAAAAACGAATGGGTAAGAGTTTAGAGGCATTAAAAGGGGAGCTCACCAAATTACGTACAGGTCGCGCTCATACAAGCTTGTTGGATCATTTAACGGTTCCTTATTATGGAAGCGATGTACCGCTGTCTCAAGTGGCAACGGTTACTGCCAGTGATGCACGCACGCTCACGGTAACCCCTTGGGAAAAAGATATGGTTGCACCCGTAGAGAAAGCAATTATGAGTTCAGATTTGGGTTTAAACCCTGCGACATCTGGCGTAGTGATACGTGTACCGTTACCAGCATTGACGGAAGAAAGACGTAAAGACATGATCAGGATTGTGCGCCAAGAAGGTGAAGCAACGAAGGTTGCTATAAGGAATATTCGCAGAGATGCTAACGCTGATTTTAAGTCACTACATAAAGAGAAAGAGATAACTGAAGATGAACAGCATCAAGCAGAGGATGAAATTCAAAAGATAACTGATTCTAATGTTAAGGATGTGGATATTTTATTAGAAGTAAAAGAAAAGGATCTGTTGGAAATATAAATTAACATATTAATAATTGGAACGTAAATACTATGTGCGTTTTTATATAGTATTAAGTTTGCCACAAAATATAGTTCTGGGCCATTCTGCTAAGTATTAAGGAATTTCAATTGTCACTAAGAGTAATACAATATGCGGAGTGATTTACCCGAGTCTACAGACATGTTAAATATTATTTTGCCACGGCATGTTGCAATAATTTTGGATGGAAACGGTAGATGGGCAAAGAAACGTAAATTACCTCGTTTCTTAGGTCATAAGGCAGGAGTTGAAGCTGTAAGGGAGATAGTTAAGTATTGCGCAAAGAAAAATATTGAAGTCCTTACCCTATTTGCCTTTAGTAGTGAAAACTGGAAGAGACCTGAAAAAGAGGTTGGTTTGTTAATGGAGCTGTTATTTACAGCACTAAGTCGTGAGGTAAAAAATTTACACCAAAACAATGTAAGATTGCGAATAATAGGTGATCGCAGTCGATTTAGTGAAAAACTGCGTGGTAAAATTAGTGAAGCCGAAGAACGTACAATTAACAATACCGGACTTAAACTAGTAATAGCGGTAAATTATGGCGGTCGCTGGGATATTACCCAAGCAGCAAGAAAAATTGGAGAGAGAGTGGCAAGTGGTGAAATATTGCCAACGGATATAACACCGAATTTATTACAGTCGCATTTATGTTTGAGTGATCTTCCCGAGCCGGACTTATTCATCAGGACAGGAGGAGAACAAAGAGTGAGTAATTTTTTGCTATGGCAGTTAGCTTACACTGAATATTATTTTACAGATGTATTGTGGCCTGATTTTGATTCGACTGTTTTTGAACAAGCATTGTTATCGTTTAGTAAGAGGCAACGTAGATTTGGTCGTACTGGTGATCAAGTAGAGAGTAATCAGGGTGCTTAAGCAGCGCTTTATCACTGCAATTATCCTGTTTTCCTTACTAGTATGGGGGATATTGGCCCTTTCTTCTGATTGGATCGCTGTAGTTTTGGCGATTTTCATCATTGTCGGTGCATGGGAATGGACCAGTATGATGGAGATTACTAATCGCATATTACGCATTACCTATGTATTTTGCGTAATGCTATGTATGGGGAGTGGTTGGTGGTTACTTCAGCACATGCCTGGGCTATATTATTTTACAATTATCTGTGCTGTTTCTGGTTGGATTACCGCACTCTTTATTGTTAAAACATATCCTGATAATACCGCACTATATTCGAATAAACTGGTCAAATCAATGATTGGCATACTATTGTTAGTGCCGACCTGGATGGCATTAGTAGGCCTGCATCATAGTCCAACATATGGACCCTACTTTGTTGTGTACCTTATACTATTAACCTCGGTTGCTGACACTGGTGCATATTTTGGGGGGAGACGTTGGGGTAAAAACAAACTGGCACCAGCTCTTAGCCCAGGTAAGACTTGGGAAGGCGTTGGGTCTGCATTAATTGCAACCATGTTGTTTTCTGTCCTTGGCGCATTAATTTTAAATGTCGGCTCGGGTCAACCGCTATCGATAGCTAAATTTATTCTGTTATCGATGATAGTGGTCGCATTTTCAATTGTTGGAGATTTGATAGAAAGTTTATTTAAAAGGTTGGTGAAGCTCAAAGACAGTGGCACGATATTGCCCGGGCATGGCGGAATTTTGGATCGAATAGATAGTATGACTGCAGCAGCCCCAATATTTGTCTTGGGTCTTTGGCTGTTTCTGGATTTTGAATTAGGAGCGAATACACTTTGAACGCAAGTGACTCATCTAGAGACACACCAATTGGTTTAACAGTTTTGGGAGCTACAGGTTCTATTGGTCTAAATACATTAGATGTGGTTAACCGTCACGCGGATCGCTATAAAGTTATTGCGCTCACAGCAAACACGCAAACAGAAAGATTAGCTGATTTATGCTCTAAGTTCCGACCGGAATATGCGGTAATGACCGATGCAGATTGCGCGCAACAACTACATACCAAATTACAAAATATGCAACTTGACACCCAGGTGCTTTCCGGCGAAGAAGGATTAGTCCAGGTTGCCGCTCTAGACAATGTGAAATACGTGATGGCGGCAATAGTTGGTGCTGCTGGTCTTAAGCCAACACTCGCCGCGGCCGAAAAGGGTAAACGCGTATTACTGGCAAACAAAGAAGCGCTGGTAATGTCAGGTAAGATTTTTATGCACACTGTCAAAGAGCACAATGCAGAGCTATTACCCATCGATAGTGAGCATAATGCCATATTTCAATGTATGCCCGGAAATCTGGTTAACAACTTTAGTGATTTTGGATTCGGAAATTACGGCATTCGAAAAATTCTATTAACAGCATCTGGTGGTCCCTTCCGAGAAACACCATTAGAACAATTAAAAACTGTAACGCCACAGCAAGCATGCGCTCATCCGAAATGGAAAATGGGTCCTAAAATTTCAGTTGATTCTGCAACCATGATGAATAAGGGATTGGAAGTCATTGAAGCCTGCTGGTTGTTTAATACCTCTGCAGATTTCATACAAGTTGTGATGCATCCCCAAAGTATTGTGCATTCTATGGTTCAGTACACAGATGGTTCGGTACTTGCGCAACTTGGAAATCCAGATATGCGTACTCCAATAGCACATGCTATGGCCTGGCCTAACCGAATGGATTCTGGCGTTGATAGCCTTGAGTTATTTAGTATGGGGCACTTAGAGTTTTTGCCCCCGGATATGAAAAGATTTCCATGTCTACAACTCGCCATTGACGCAATTAATATTGGTGGAACCTGTCCCGCAATACTTAATGCAGCAAACGAAATCGCAGTTGCAGCTTTTCTGAATAACAAACTGTATTTCACAGACATAGCATCAGTAATAGAAAAAACTTTGTCGCAGATTGTATCACGAGATGTAAATAGTCTGGATGTGGTTTTAGAAGACGATGCCAAGGCCCGACGAGTGGCAAGAGAAATATTAGGTCAATTATCAAATTCTACTAGGAACGCTTAATTAATGAATTCTGTATTAATTTCGACAATTTCTTTAATTGTTACCTTAGGTATCCTGATTGCATTCCATGAGTTCGGGCATTTCTGGGTTGCGCGACGTTTGGGAGTAAAGGTATTACGGTTCTCTATTGGTTTTGGTAAACCTTTGTGGTCAACCACTAAAGGTGAAGACAAAACCGAGTATGTAATTGCCGCTATCCCGCTTGGTGGGTACGTTAAAATGTTGGATGAAAGAGAAGGGGAGGTGGATAAAAATGAGATACACCGAGCCTTCAATCGTCAAAAGGTTGGTACTCGGATTGCCATTGTACTAGCCGGCCCAGTGTTTAACTTTATATTTGCCATACTTGCCTATTTTATGATGTATTCAATTGGAGTGCCGGGAGTTAAACCTTTTATTGGTGAAGTGACTCCAAATTCGATTGCAGATAGAGCCGGGGTAACATCTGGTCTACAAATTAAAAAGGTTGCTGGAATTGAAACCCCTACGTGGAATACGGCTCGAATAAGCTTGCTTGAAAATAGCTTGGACAGTGAGATTTTAATTTTAGCCTTAGAAGACGAGCAGAGTGGTTTAAGAGATTACTCAATTGATTTGAGTGGCTTAACAACCGAGATGAAACAAGAAAATCTATTGCAAAATATCGGGATTAAACCCTATGTTGAACCGCTGCCAGCTGTTATCGGAGAATTAGATAAAAAGGGTGCGGCATATCGAGATGGCTTACGTTCAGGCGATCTCATTATTAGCGTTGACGGTGTAGAGATACATGATTGGATGCAATGGGTAAAAATAGTTCAGGATCATCCCGAGAAGGCCATGAATGTGGAGACACGACGAGGTCAGGTTGTAGAATTTATGGAACTTATACCTAAGCGAGTCGAGGAAAAAAATATAATAAAGGGATATATAGGGGCTGCGCCCCAGGTGCCGGAAAACCGCAATGAAAAATTGAGAACTGAAATTCAATATGGCCCAATTACTGCGTTAACTGCAGCAATAGCAAAAACTTGGCAAATGTCCGTGCTAACATTGCGCATGATAGGTAAAATGCTAATTGGTGAAGTTTCTTTGAAAAACCTTAGTGGTCCTATAACTATAGCTACCTATGCTGGTTATACAGCAAGTATTGGGCTAACAACGTTCTTGTCGTTTCTTGCGGTTGTAAGTATAAGTTTGGGTGTTTTAAATTTATTACCAATCCCTTTGCTAGATGGGGGGCACTTGTTAAATTACGTTATCGAATTGATAAAAGGTAGTGAATTGTCAGAAGCAATACAGCTGAGAATGCAGCATGTAGGCATAATGCTTTTAGCGGTATTAATGACATTAGCATTTTATAATGACATACGACGTTTATTTGGTGAATGAATAGTCGAGTTTGGCTTATGTATCGGATTTAAAAGTGGTTACAGTTATCATAAATAAAAAAATAAAATTGTCGAAGAAACTCGTTGGACGCAGAATAGTTAAATTGCATAGGCTAATGTATGAAATTTAAAATATTAGCATTTGTATGTTTAATGGTTTTGTCAGGTAAATTGCTGGCATTCGACTCTTTTATAATAGAAGACGTTAAAATTGTAGGATTGCAACGTATTGCATTAGGAACTGTTTTAACCTATCTGCCCTTAAAGGTAGGCGAAACTATGGATTCTGAAAAATCCGTTGCGACCATACAAGCATTGTTTAATACAGGTTTTTTTGATGATGTAAAACTGTTTCAAAAAGATAATGTTTTAATCATTAAACTAAATGAAAGGCCGTCAATTTCTAGTATTAAAATATTTGGAAACGAAGAGCTAAAAACAGAAGATTTGACTGATGCATTAAAAAAAATTGGATTGGCGGAAGGAAGGGTATTTAATCGTTCAATGTTAGATCAGGTCGAACAGGAGTTACATCGACAATATTTTAACCTAGGCAACTATGGAGTTGATATTGAGACCACAATCAAGGACCTTGAGAGAAATAGGGTAGATGTGCAACTAGATATCAAAGAAGGTGATGCAGCAAAAATTAAGGCGATAAACCTCATTGGTGCGAGTGCCTATAAAGAATCTTCGCTGTTGAATAATTTTCAGCTGAGTGAACCGACGATGTTATCGTTTATTAGTGGCAACGATAAATATTCCAAACAAAAGCTTTTAGGTGATTTGGAAGTACTTCGATCCTATTACCTTGATAGGGGTTATATTAATTTTGATATTGCGTCGACTCAAGTGAATATCTCTCCTGATAAAAAAGATGTTTTCATTGCAATCAGTTTGGCTGAAGGCGAACAGTATACTGTAAAAGATATTTCACTTGCGGGTAACCTGATCGTCGAAGAAACAGAACTTCGCCGTCTTATTAATTTGAATACCGGGGACATATTTTCCCGGCGTAAGCTAGTTGAATCAACAAAAAGGCTAACAGATAGACTTGCAATAGATGGTTATGCATTTGCCAACGTAAATGCAGTACCCAGTATAGACAAAGAAAACAAGCAAATTTCACTCAAGTTTTTAGTCGAACCGGGTAGTCGAGTGTATGTGCGAAGAATTAATATCTCTGGTAATACAAAAACAAAAGATAGTGTTATCAGAAGAGAATTACGTCAAATGGAAGGGGGTTGGTTATCTACCCCGCTATTGAATCGATCCAAAGTGCGTTTACAAAGGCTTGGTTTTTTTGATGACGTAAAATTGACTACACCAAAAGTTCCGGGCACGAATGATCAAGTCGATATAAATATTGAGGTGGTAGAAGGTTCTACCGGTAGTTTTTCAGCGGGTGTTGGTTATGGCCAGGAAGGTGGATTTTTATTCAACACGAGCGTTACGATAAATAATTATTTAGGAACCGGGAAAAAGGTTAGCTTCGAGATCAACAATAGTCAGATCACCCAAATTTACAGCTTTAATTTTACTAATCCATACTATACTCCAGATGGAGTTAGTCGTAATTTTAGTATATTTGCGCGTTCCACGGACGCGGGTGAAGCAAACCTGGCTGATTATAATACCGATGTCCTCGGTGCAAAATTGGGTTTTGGCATACCGGTCACAGAATATACAACCCTTCGGGTGGGCTTAGGTTTTGATGATACTGATTTGAAAATCAACCCTGATAGTGCACCAGAAACCTATAAAGATTGGGTAATTGAATACACAGGAGACCCGCGTGCAAGTGAGGCTATGTTTAAAACTTGGACAATATCATCCAGTATTGGATTTGATACCCGCAACCGGGCCATGTTTCCCGATAGCGGTCTTTTATCACAGATTTCCGGAGAAATATCCTTGCCCGGTGGTGACTTGGAGTATTATAAACTTAACTTCAAACAAAAATGGTATATTCCAATCGTAACTGATATGAGCTTGTTATTTTCTGGAGAATATGGCTATGGTGATGGTTATGGTGAAACCACAAATGGATTGCCGTTCTTCGAAAATTTCTATGCTGGTGGCACACGATCAGTTCGCGGTTACAAGGGTAATACTATAGGTCCTAAAGATGAAGTATGTTATAGAGACGACCCATTTCAATGTTCGGGTGAAGAACCTGTTGGTGGTAATAACAAGCTGATTGGTAGTATGGAATTATTTTTTCCGATTCCTTTTATGGAAGAGTCCAGTCGGAATTTTAAACTAAGTGCATTTGTCGATGCTGGACGAGTTTGGTTGTCGGGTGAAAGTGGCGAGCCAGCAATGAATCCCAGTGACGAAGATTGGAGAATGACTTACGGATTAGCCGCAATATGGGTAACACCTATGGGTGCTTTTGTGTTTAATCTGGCGTGGCCAGTGTCCCATTTCTATGTCGATGGCGATGAAACTGAGACATTTAGCTTCAATATTGGCGCACCTTTTTAATATTGGGGCTAATTATAGTATTAGAGTTATACACATAGAATGCTTTGTTAAATTACAATATCACACTAAATTGATTTTTCGAGGTCAAAGCATGGCATTATGAGCAATAATTAGTGATAATAGGTGCTTTATGGCTGAATTCAAATTGTTAGGAGTATTAAATCAGAAATGATGGCGAAACAGAAAAGCAATAGTATTTTGTGGTTAGTATTTATAGGTCTCAATTTTGGCATAATAACCACATTATCAGCAGGTGAAATGAAGATCGGGTTTGTGAATGCGGCTCAGGTGATTGAGGAAGCCCCACAAGCAGATATAGCGCGTAAACAATTGGAAAAGGAATTTTCACCACGGGATAAAGAAATCATTAAAGAGCAAAAGAAATTACGAAAGCTCGAAGAAAAACTCTCGCGCGACGGACCGATAATGAGTGAAAATGAACGTGTAAAACTTGACCGCGATATACGCTCACGGAAAAGGGAGTTGAAAAGGGCCCAGGAAGAGTTTCGTGAAGATTTAAATATTCGGCGCAATGAAGCGTTTGAGAAATTGCGTCGGCGGGTATTCGAAGTTATTGTAACTATCGCAGAAGAACAAAAATATGATTTGATTGTAAGCGATGGAGTTGTGTACGCGAGTAAGCAGATTGATATCACTAAATTGATAATTCAGCAATTAAATCAGGAAATGAAAAACAGTAGTAAAAAGTAAGGGAATGTGTGCTTTGTTAAAAAGGTTTAGAGTGACATGTTTACCATAGGGGAGTTAGCTAAACGCTTCAATGCCAAATTGATTGGCGATGCCAATTGTAAGGTTAAAAATTTGGCACCTCTTGATAAGGCTAGACCAGGTGATATTTGTTTCTTAAGAAACATTAAGTATTCGAAATTTGTAAAGAATACAGCTGCATCAGCGGTAATACTGGCTGAGGAAGCAATTCCCGAAGAATTTAAAACGAATTTACTGGTTGTGAGCGACCCATATGTAACCTATGCTCGTATCGCAAATCTTTTTTACCCTCAAATAAACCACAAAAGTGGAGTAGCCGAATCAGCTGTTGTTGCTGAATCTGCAGACATTAATTCTACGGCATGGATTGGTGAAAACACTGTAATTGGCGACGGAGTCAGTATAGGTCCGGATTCCTATGTTGGCCCAGGGTGTGTGCTTGAAAAGAACGTTACGATTGGCGAAAAGTGTAAACTTGTTGCCAATGTTACTATTTGCCATCACGTAAATATTGGAAATCGAGTAACTATTCAGCCCGGAGCCGTTGTGGGTGGTGACGGTTTTGGATTTGCATTTGATGAAGGCCAATGGGTAAAGATACCCCAAATAGGGACTGTTACCATTGGCGATGATGTAGAGATCGGAGCAAATACAACTATCGATAGAGGTGCCTTAGAAGACACCATTATTGAAAAAGGTGTGAAATTAGATAACCAAATACAAGTTGCGCATAATGTCTGTATAGGCGAGCACACTGTTATAGCTGGCTGTACTGGAATTGCCGGCAGTGCAAAAATCGGAAAATACTGTCAAATTGGTGGATTGGTCGGAATTGTTGGCCATTTGGAGATAGCCGATAATGTTATACTTACTGGCAAGGCACATGTGACGCATTCTATTCATAAGGCAGGCGTATACGCATCAGGGGTACCATTGCAACCCATCGAAAAATGGCGCCGAAATTATGCCCGCTACAAACAACTAGACGATATAATGAAAAGGCTTAAAATGATTGAAAATCAGGTTGGTGAAAAATAAGTATGGAAAATTCAATTGAATCCTTAGATATCTATAAAATATTAAAGTACTTACCTCACCGTTACCCTTTATTATTAGTTGATCGAGTTACCCAACTGGATAAAGGTAAATCTTTAACTGCTCTAAAAAACGTATCGTTTAATGAACCCTTTTTTCAAGGTCATTTCCCAGAGCGACCCGTTATGCCCGGTGTTCTAATTTTAGAGGCTTTGGCACAGGCTACCGGAATATTGGCATTTGTTTCTAGAGGATCAAGCCCGGAAGTAGGTTCGGTCTATTTTTTCGCGGGCATAGATGAGGCTCGTTTTAAACAACCTGTCGAGCCTGGTGATCAGTTAATTTTAGATGTTAAGGTATTAAGAGCTAAGCGAAGGGTCTGGAAATTTGAATGTGCCGCTAGTGTCGATGATAAGATCGTAGCTAATGCTATAATTATGTGTGCCGAGAGAGAAGTGGAACGTTGATACACCCGCAAGCCTTAATCGACAAAAATGCTAAAATAGCCGACAATGTCCATATCGGGCCTTTTTCAGTTATCGGGCCCGATGTTGAAATAGAAGAAGGTACTCGTATTGGCCCACATGTTGTCATTAATGGGCCAACTAAAATTGGTCGTGACAACAAGATCTACCAGTTCGCTTCACTGGGTGAAGAACCTCAAGACAAAAAATATGCAGGTGAACCTACTCGTTTGGAGATTGGTGACAGAAACGTAATTCGCGAATTTTGTACAATCAGCCGCGGAACCATTCAAGACATAGGTTATACCAAGATTGGGGATGATAATTGGATAATGGCGTATGTTCACATCGCACATGATTGTGTCATAGGTAACCATACCATTTTTGTTAATTCGGCTTCATTAGCCGGCCATGTAATAGTTGAAGATTTTGTTATATTAGGCGGTTTCACTCTAATTCATCAGTTTTGCAAAATTGGTGCACATAGTTTTACGTCTATGAATAGTTGCATTTCGAAAGATGTACCACCCTACATTCGTGTGTCCGGCCATATGGCAAAACCTTACGGGTTAAACTCTGAGGGACTAAAAAGACATCAGTTTTCTAAAGAAACCATCAATAATTTACGTAAGGCCTATAAAATTTTGTACCGGTCTGGCCTCACCGTTGAAAAGTCAATCAAGGAAATGTCTTCTTTGGCAGCTAACTGTGAAGAAGTTAATCAGTTTATGCAATTTTTAACTGAATCAAGCAGGGGTATCATTAGATAAGCGTTGATGAGAGTTGGTATCGTTGCTGGAGAAGTATCCGGAGATATTTTAGGTGCAGGACTTATGGCTGCGCTGAAGAAAAAAGTTCCAGATTGTAGCTTTGAAGGCATTGCTGGTCCCCTTATGATAGAACAGGGCGCGACAAGCAAATACTCCATGGAAAGATTGGCGCTTATGGGTATTGCTGAACTAGCGGGGCGATTTACGGAATTATTAGCCATGCGTAATGCATTGGTGAAATATTTTCTCGCCAATCCGCCTGATGTTTTTATTGGGATAGATGCGCCGGAGTTTACATTAGGAATTGAAAAACGTTTAAAGCAAGCCGATATTAAGACCGTTCATTATGTCAGTCCGTCTGTTTGGGCTTGGCGCCAATATAGAGTTAAAAAGATCGCTCGATCCACAGATTTGATGCTCACTCTCTTTCCTTTTGAAGCAGAGTTTTATAAGAATTATCATATCCCCGTTAAATTTGTTGGCCATCCCTTGGCCGATGATATTCCCCTAGTCAGCGACAAAAATACTGCCCGCGAAGAACTTGGTTTGCCTGAGGATAAAGTTATTGTTGCAATATTGCCGGGCAGTAGATCGACAGAGCTGCGTTATTTGGGTGAAGATTTTGTGAAAACAGCTCAATGGTGTGTCAAGCGGCATAATAATTTGCATTTCGTTACACCACTAATCAATGAAAAAAGACGCGCTGAGTTTGAAAATATATTGAATCGTCAGTCGGAAAATATACCAATTACACTGGTTAGCGGAAATTCCCGTACGGTAATGGCAGCCGCCGATGTTGTTCTCATCGCTTCTGGTACAGCTACTTTGGAAGCAATGTTATTAAAGAGACCAATGGTTGCGGCGTACCGAATATCTTCTGTTACCTATTTTTTGGTGAAGTCTTTTTTAAATACAAAACATTTTACTCTACCCAATTTGTTAACCGGGCGTGAGGTGGTTCCGGAATTTATGCAAAACGACATATTTCCAGAAGTATTAGGTAAGGCCTTGTTAGAACTAATTGATAATCCAAAAAAAATACAGGAAATATCAGGAGTATTTACAGAAATACATAAATCACTACGAAAAGATGCCAGCAAGACTGCGGCTGATGCCATACTTGAATTAATACAGTAACGTAAGGAGAGATCTTGGAAGTAATTGCTGGAGTAGACGAGGTGGGTAGAGGACCTTTGGCGGGACCAGTAATTGCCGCAGCCGTGATATTAGATCAGAAAAACCATATTGAGGGTCTGGCAGATTCAAAAACGTTAAGTTGTCGTAGGCGAGAAGAATTATCCTCGATAATTAAACATCAGGCCATAGCTTGGGCAATTGGTAGAGCAGAAGTTGAAGAGATCGACGACATAAATATTCTGCAAGCCTCATTATTGGCCATGAGCCGTGCAGTAGGATTACTAAAAATTAATCCTACGCTTGTGTTGGTGGATGGTAACAAATTGCCTAAATTGAACTGTAGTGCTAGGGCAATAATCAAAGGTGATAGTAAAATTGCAGAAATTAGCGCAGCATCTATTGTAGCAAAAGTGGCGAGAGACTCAGAAATGGTTGCGTTAGATCAACAGTACCCAGGTTATGGTTTGGGCAAGCATAAGGGTTATCCAACTAAGGCTCACATTCAAGCCTTACAAGAGCTAGGTGTGACGGCTATTCATAGAAAGTCGTTTAATCCGGTTAAAAAATTGTTATTGTCCCGTTAAAATGGAACCAAGCCCATATCCTAGCTATTTGCCTCGATTCCAAAAGTTAACGGAACAGCAGTGATTTAGGATGTAAATTATTAGACTAACCTAGGCTGGTGTAAATCTGGAATTTTAATTGTGAATGTAGAACCTTTGTTTAGTTCGCTTTCTACGATTATTTCACCACTCAGCAATTTGCACATTCGTTCGCTAATCGCCAAGCCTAATCCTGAACCACCATAACTTGAGGCTTCAACGCCATCAACCTGGCTAAAGTCTTTGAAAAGTTTACCGATACTTTCTTGCGATATGCCCATGCCAGTGTCTTTAACGCTGATATATACCCATCTGCAAGATCCGTTTTGGAGCGTGCTTCCAATAGTTGGGATATTATGTTCCGTAACAGTAATGGTTATGTTTCCATTTTTTGTAAACTTACAGGCATTGGCAATTAAATTAAGTATGCACTGGCGTATTAGGGTACCATCAGTCGTAATTTTTAGAGCTGTACTAGGAAGCTTGCTAAGGATATTGTTGTTATTTTTTACAGCTAATGTTTGACTGATTTGCAATATGTCATTGACAAGAAAGCCGATATCTATGGTATCCAAGTGTAGTGTAATTTTACCGGCTTCTATTTTGGATAGATCCAGTATGTTGTTTATTATATGTAGTAAATGCTTGCTAGCTTTTTGTATTCTATTGATATCGTCAATACACTGAGCGGAAGACGCCTCATGGATATCCTCCAGTAGCATTTCGCTATAGCCCGTTATAGCCGTCAACGGTGTGCGGATTTCATGGCTCATATTGGCTAAAAAAGAACTCTTTGCCGTATTTGTTTTTGTTGCGTTTTCTTTCTCAGATTGTATTTTATTAATTGTTATTTCTGATTCCAATAGATCAGAAATCCAATATGTCATCAACATAAAAGAGTCGAGATCACGGGAAGAAAAACTTGAACCGGACGCGCTTTTTACAAAACATAAAAGACCATAAAATTTGTTATTCACGAAAAGTCTGGTTCCAATATATGCATTAACCTTGATATCTGCAATAAGCATTTTTTCGGAATCGTTTAATATTTCCATTTTTACATTTTTACTATCCTGGAAAATATCTTCAAAAATCGATGATTCAGATCTGACAGTAGTGTGGCATCGAAGTTGAGTAGGCTCACGAGAAAAAATATGTTTAATCTCCACCAGATCGTTGGTTTGATTTAATATCGCTACAAAACCGGAACTGCAATTTAAAGTATTACAGCCATAATTCAATACATTATCGAGATGCGAGCGATTACTATCAGGGCAAAATTGCGGACTAATATCTGAACCAATTGTATGGATTGGTTGATGAATAGTTGAATGTAGAGTGTTTGCACCAAATTTGTGATTTTCGACCCGATTTTTTATTAGTGTGAGTTTTTGCTTAAAACTAAGAACAAAGATGAAAAAAACTACCATAATCAATATTGCCAGATTATTGATATAAGCAATTTTAGAATTCGAAGATACGTCTTCTAGTTGATGATAGAGAGGTGTGCTCTTCGCAGCGCTAGACGCCTTATTGTTAATGTAAAAATCGTGTAAAATCTGTAATGTGTAATGCTTTTTGATCGGCGCGAAGGTTGTAGGCGTATTGACGGTTGCGGTGACAGAACTTGTCATATTCGCACTATAACAGAGGCAAAATGGCATTAAGAAAAGAACCATTCCTAAGGCTATGTATCTGATATTAAAATAGAAAATATGCTTTTGGTGCATCATTTAGGTTTTATGTAAGTGGGATAGTCATTTTTGTATGATTTCTATCGGCACTAGGTGGATAAACTTAAACCATGCCGTTTTATCGATTAGCTGAGTATTCAACGAGATAGACTGATTTAGATAGCCATAGCAACAGCTCGAAAAATCCGCATTTTCATTAACCTAATTGCATGCACTAGCGAAAATCAAGCCAAGACCTACTTAAGAAATAAAGGTGTATATTGATATTTTTATATGTGGCTGGTTAATACGAATGGTGTAAAATAAGCCCAGCATTTTTCTATTTAACTTCACCACAGGCACTTCTATAGCGTATGAGTACTGAATTTGTGCATCTTCATCTGCATACAGAATATTCACTAGTTAACAGCGTTATTCGTATTAAATCTTTAATTAAGCAAGTTGCTGAAGATAATATGCCGGCGGTGGCTGTAACCGATCAAAGCAATTTATTTGCAATGGTTAAGTTTTATCGACGTGCCATACAAATGGGTATTAAACCCATCATTGGCGTTGATGCCTGGATAGCAAATGAGGAGAATCCTCACCAGCCCTATAAACTTGTGCTACTTTGTCAAAATTTAAAAGGCTATAAAAACCTTACTAAACTAGTGTCATTAAGCTACACCAAGGGTCAACACCAGGGAATTCCGCAAATTCAAAAACACTGGTTACAAGATCACACCGAAGGTTTGATTGCGCTTTCCGGTGGTTGTTTTGGTGATGTTGGGCAGGCCTTAATCAACGGTGAAACGAGCCTGGCTACGACGCTAATCGAAGCTTGGCGTGAGCTATTCCCAGATAATTTTTATCTGGAACTACATCGTACTGGAAAAGCAAACGAAGATGACTATATTTTTGCCGCAGTGAATCTTGCATTGGCGTTAGATGTGCCTGTTGTTGCAACTAATGATGTTCACTTTTTGGCAACTGAAGATTTTGATTCGCATGAGGCGCGTGTTTGTATCCACGATGGCCGAACTCTTGATGACAGTCGACGTCCAAAACTCTACACCAACCAACAATACCTTCGCAGTTCTGAAGAAATGGTGGAGTTATTTAGTGATATACCCGAGGCCTTAGAAAACACAGTTCACATTGCCACACGCTGTAATCTAGAGTTGTCTTTAGGCCATAATTATTTACCTGATTTTCCTACGCCGAATGATATTTCCATTGATGAGTATCTGCGTGAACAAGCTAGACTGGGATTAGAGCAGCGTTTAAGGAAAACCTTTCCTGCCAACCAAAGTCTCGCCAACCAACAAGGTCTTGCCGGCCAAAAAGAAACTGAATTGGATGTCGCGCGCAAGCCATATGACGAAAGACTACAGCGTGAACTAGAAGTCATAATCAATATGGGATTTCCCGGATATTTCCTCATTGTAGCGGATTTTATTAAGTGGGCCAAAAATAACGATATACCTGTTGGGCCCGGTCGTGGTTCTGGTGCAGGCTCCTTGGTTGCTTATGTACTAACTATAACGGATATAGATCCATTAAAATACGAATTATTATTTGAACGGTTTTTAAATCCGGAACGTGTGTCTATGCCTGATTTTGATATTGATTTCTGCATGGAAGGCCGGGATAGAGTTATTGATTACGTAGCTGAAAGATATGGTCGAAACAAAGTTTCGCAAATTATTACCTACGGTTCTATGGCGGCAAAAGCTGTGGTTAGAGATGTAGGTCGTGTATTGGCTTACCCTTATGGGTTTGTAGACCAGATTGCGAAACTAATCCCGTTTGAAATCGGCATAACGCTCGACAAAGCATTAAAGCAAGAAAAAGT
>Ga0316192_10000484_pt1 | contig 29293 bp, 26 predicted proteins | sample MerIslwburrow_MG_FD_204931 | JGI IMG/M metagenome (GOLD analysis project Ga0316192, IMG submission 204931) | Coastal sediment microbial communities from Maine, United States - Merrow Island worm burrow | ecosystem: Environmental > Aquatic > Marine > Coastal > Sediment | place: USA: Maine...
AATAAATGGATAACCATCTTCTAATACCAATATTTTTTCACAATTGTCAAACAATTGTTTAATACGCGTTTTTGGTAATGGATATTGAGAAATTTTTAACACAGGATATGGACATTCTCCATCTTCATAATTTTCCATTAAATAATTATATGCAATACCAGCTGCTACAATTCCCATAGAATTATCTCTTCCGTCAGTATACTGGTTGTAGATACTGTCTTCTGAACTTTCCCGGTTGTCAGTTTGAATATCAACTAAGTGCTGATATCTCCCTCTGGCGTGCAATGGAATTAATTGAAATTGCGTCGAGTCAGTAGGTAGGTTGATACTGTTTTGTGATCTTCTATCACCAATTAGGACACCAGCTCTTGAATGTGATAATCTGGTTACCAATCTAATCATGATTGGCAGACCCATTTTTTCAGATAAATCAAAAGCATACTTGGTAATTTCATAGCATTCTTGTTGATTGGTGGGTTCTAGAATTGGAATCATGGCGAATCTTCCATAATAACGAGAATCTTGCTCATTTTGTGAAGAATGCATAGACGGATCATCTGCAACGACAACTACCAAACCACCGTTAATACCTGAAACAGACATGTTCATAAACACATCAGCCGCTACATTTAAACCAACATGTTTCATAACGGTCATAGCTCTTTTTCCAGCATAAGACATGCCCAAAGCTGCTTCCATGGCTGTTTTTTCATTAACTGACCATGCGGAGTGTATATCCAATTCCTTAGCGATTTTTGATCGTTGAATATATTCGGTTATTTCTGTTGATGGTGTGCCAGGATATGCATAAACTCCCGATATTCCTGCATCAATAGCTCCTTGTGCCAACGCTTCATTTCCTAGTAGCAATCTTTTCATATAAATATGTTTATTGTAAATTTATTTTAATGCAGTAAAATTATAAATATACATTGAAATTATATATGATTAATATCATTAATAGGCATTATAAATAACTGATAAATAGAATGTTAAATTTTCAATAAAAAGTAAAAAAAATGAATATTGTTAAGTAGTTTGGGGCAATCCTTTAACATATTCATTGTAAAATAATATAGAAGCTGTCAATCCTTTAATGGAAAGAATTAAACATTATCCCAATTATTTTTAGCTCTAATATTTTTGTACAATTTAATACCTAACATTAATAAAATTGAAATACCAACTATTCCAGCAACACCAAAAATCCAACCCAAAGAATTTTTGAGAACCACTAAAAATACACAAGCAAATAAAATAATTGTGGCGACTTCGTTCCAAACTCTCAAGGAGAAAGATGAATATTTCAAATAGCCTTTTTCAATTTGATTATACATCACTTGACAGCTCCAATGATAGGCATAAAGTACCAGTACGAAAGCCAATTTAATAATCATCCAAGAAGCTTCCAGCCAAAGGGGTTGCAAAATGAGTAACCAAATAGCAAAAACAGAAGCCAATACGGCTGAGGGCCAGGTGATAATATACCAGAGCCGTTTTATCATTAATTTATATTGATTTAATAAGATATTTTGTTCAATTTCCGGTTTTTCTTCAGCTTCTTTATAATAAATAAACAATCGAATAATATAAAAAAGACCGGCAAACCAAGTAGTAACAAATATTATATGCAGTGATTTTATATATAGATAGGTCATGACAATTTAAAGGGTAATTAATTACCAATTTTTTGTCCATTTCACCATTACATCTACCCAATCATCATTGTCATTTAGGCAAGGTATATGTTTATATTGTTCTCCGCCGGCTTTTAGGAATTCCTGTTTTCCCTCCATTGCAATTTCTTCCAATGTCTCTAAACAATCAGCGACAAATGCCGGGGTGATAACAGCTAATTTTTTAACGCCTTCTTTTGGTAATCGCTCTAATTCAAAATCAGTGTATGGCTTCAACCATGGATCTTTTAATAATCGAGATTGAAAAGAATTGCTATAAGAACCCTCTTTTAATTGTAATGACTTTGCAATGGCCTTGGTCGTTTCGAAACATTGATGTCGGTAACAGGTTTCATGTGCTTTTGAAGGGGTGTTGCAACAACTTCCATCAATTTTGCAATGTGAATTTGTACTATCAGATTTTATAATATGTCTTTCAGGAATTCCATGATAAGAAAATAAAATATGGTCATGTTCAAAACCATCTAAATGATGTTTTAAATTCGTACTCATCACTTTAATATAATCAGGATCATTATAAAATACAGGTAAATATTTTAATTGAATATTTGCAAAATTCTTTTTTTGAACTTCCTTAACTTTTTCAATAACAGTTTCATAAGAAGACATGGCGTAATGTGGGTATAAAGGAACAATGAAAATCTCCTGTACATCCTTGTTTACTAAATCCTGTAATCCTTTTTTAATACTCATTGTACCATATCGCATACCTAATGCAACAGGGAGATTGGTTTTTTTTGAAACTTTTTCCTTAAAACGTTTAGAAATTACAACTAGTGGCGAGCCCTCTTTCCACCAAATCTTTTTATACGCCTCTGCCGATTTTTTTGGCCTGGTATTTAAAATGATACCCTTTATCAGTAAAAAACGCTTCCAGTATGGAATATCGATAACACGTTCGTCCATTAAAAATTCATCTAAATACTTTCTAACGTCTTTAACCTCTGTACTGTCGGGTGACCCCAAATTAATTAATAATATGCCTTTTTTCATTTAGTTATTGATTGTATTTTTTAGGAGTAATACCATATTTTTTTTTAAATGCTGCTATAAAATGACTTGCGGTACTATATCCAACTTTTAAACCTACTTCATTTACGTTATATTGATTGCTTTCTAATAATTTTCGAGCATATTCCATCTTATATTCAAGTAAAAAACTAAAAACTGAATCGCCATATATTTGTTTAAAACCTTCTTTCAATTTTTTTAGCGTTAATCCAACTTCATTGGCTAGTTCTTGCAAGGTTGGTGGTTCAATCATTCTTGCAATTATAATATCCTTCGCTTGTTTAATTTTAATCACATTTTGCTCATCAACTAAAAATGGACATTGGTCGATATCAAAATCTTCGCTATGGTTAAAATAAAGACTTAACAATTCATAAGATTTTGCTTTGAGATATAATTTTTCAATTGAACTATGAATATTGAAATTTATTATTTGATTTAATACTACTGCAATTGTGGGAGTAATCTGTTTGTTGTCGTAGTACTTTTTATCTTTATTTTCATTGTTTAAAAAATGTATATAATCTGCTTCTTGTGAAAACAAAGCGTGGAATTTTTTTATTGATAGTAAAATTGAGACAACAGAAGTACCAGGCTTTAGTTCAAGATGTATTGGCAAATCTTGTTGAGGATTATATAATAATAGAGATTGCTCTTCAGCAACATCAAAACCATACCTACCCTCGTTAAAATTAAATTTAGATTTTCCTTTTAAACAATAATGAAATTGAATAAAGTCATTACTAATATCTCTGGTTACTTGCTGAACTTCATTACTGACGTTTTGAAGTTTTAAAATAATAAAACCTTCTGCAATTTCTATTTCTTTATAAGTACTTCCTGCGACACTTTTTATGACATTTATCATGTTTTATTAATATATAATTTAGAATAGTTATAAATAAGTTTTTACAAATAGTCTTTTTACCCAGCAAATATAGGTATTTTATGTAATTTGGACATTGATTTATTTTTAAATTTCTTAAACGATACTAATAGTTCTTTCAGCGTTATTTTTTACAGATAACTAGTAATAATTTAGCCCTTGAAATATTGTAACATTTGTAACATAATGAATCATAATCATATCGCTAAACACACTTCTTTTTATTGTATAGGTTTAAGCTACAAAAAAGCAAATGCTGAAATAAGAGGTCTATTTAGTTTAGATGAAAATTCTAAAGAAAAAGTTCTAAAGCAGGCATTATCAAAAAGTATTGAAGGAATAATAGTGCTATCAACTTGTAATAGAACTGAAATATATGGTTTTGCTAAACATCCGTTTGAACTTATAAAATTATTATGTGATAATTCTAATGGCACAGTTGAAGAGTTTCAACATGTGGCTTATGTTTATAAGAAATTTGATGCGATTCGTCACTTGTTTAGAGTTGGTACTGGGTTGGAAAGCCAAATATTAGGAGATTTTGAAATAATTAGTCAATTAAAAAAAGGATTCAAACTTTCTAGAAAATTTGGTCTCACAAATTCATTTTTAGAACGGTTATTTAATTCTGTAATTCATGCGAGCAAGCGCATTAAAAACGAAACTGAAATTTCTTCCGGTGCTACTTCAGTTGCTTTTGCCTCAGTGCAATATATTATGAAGAAAATTGAAAATATTTCTGAAAAGAACATTTTGCTTTTTGGTACTGGAAAAATTGGTAGAAATACCTGTGATAATTTATTAAAACATACTCATAATAAACAAATTACCCTAATTAATAGAACTAGAGATACAGCAGAACAAATTGCAGGAAAGTTCAATGTTATGGTAAGAGATTATGCAGATTTGCAAACTGAAATTTATAAAGCAGACATATTAATTGTAGCTACGGGAGCACAACGACCAACAATTACGAAAGAAATTATTTTTACGGATAAAGAACTTTTGATACTAGATTTATCTATACCTAAAAACGTATCTGAAGATGTGTCACAACATTCAAATGTTAAATTAATTCACTTAGATCATCTTTCTCAAATGACAGATGAAACCATTGAACACAGACAGGCTCATATTCCATTGGCAGAAGTGATCATTGAGGAGGAAGAAAAAGAATTTACCATCTGGTTAGAGGCAAGAAAATTTGCTCCCACTATCAAGGCTTTGAAGCACAAATTAGAAGAGATCAAATCTGAAGAAATTGATTTTCAGCGTAAAAAGATTAAAACTTTCAACGAAGACCAGGCCGATGTTTTATCTGATAGGATCATTCAAAAAATCACAAAGCATTTTGCCAACCATTTAAAGGATAATAATACTTCTACTGACGAAAGTATCGAACTTATCTCAAAAGTTTTTCAGTTAGAAAATTCATTGCATGAGTAAAACTATTAGAATAGGTACTCGTGATAGTGAATTAGCGCTTTGGCAAGCTAAAACAGTACAACAAAAATTAGAAAATTTAGGCTACTCAACAGAATTGATCAAGTTAAAATCAACAGGAGATCTAGTATTAAATAAACCTTTATATGAACTGGGGATTGTAGGTGTTTTCACCAGAAACTTGGATATAGCAATGTTAAACGAAGAAATTGATATTGCAGTTCACTCTTTAAAGGATGTTCCAACAATTTTACCCAAAAAAATTATACAAGCTGCTGTGTTGAAGCGTGCGAATTATAATGATATATTAGTATTTAAAGATAATGTTGAGTTTATGTCTCAACCTAAAGGAATTATTGCTACCGGAAGCCTGCGTAGAACAGCGCAATGGTTGCATCGTTATCCTACACACCGCATCGTAGATTTACGTGGTAATGTTAATACACGTTTACAAAAGTTAAAAGAGAGTGATTGGAATGGGGCAATTTTTGCTGCTGCCGGACTAGAAAGAATTAAGGTATTACCAGAAAATCATGTTAATCTGAACTGGATGACTCCTGCACCGGCACAAGGCGCAATAATGATCACAGCTTTAGAGGATGACACATATGTAAGAGAGGCATGTGCACAATTAAATCATGAAGAAACGGAAATATGTACGACTATTGAACGTGACTTTTTAAACTTATTGGAAGGTGGTTGTACTTCTCCTATTGGTGCTTTGGCACAAATAAAGGATGATAATGTTCATTTTAAAGGTGTACTATTTAGCAGGGATGGCAAGAAAAAAATTGAAATATCTAAAATTACAAAACTTGGAGAAGAGCATACTATTGCTAAATATTGTGTTGGTACTATGATAGAAAAAGGGGCTAGGCAGTTAATGGCTGAAGATGAAGGACTTGAAAAGAACATTACACTTTTTTCTACTAAAAAATTATCTAATGCTCAAAAAAAATTATTTCATAATGATATTGCCATTGAAGATAGTGATTTTATAAAAATTCGTTTTAATAGAATTCCACCTAAAGTTGTAAAAAACGAAATTGAAAACGTAATTATTACAAGTCAAAATGCAGTAGAATCATTATTTACAAGTATTTCTGTAAATGAGTTACAGTTCAAAAATATCTATTGTGTAGGTAGAAGAACGAAAAGTTTGATTGAGAAAAGAATAGGTAAGGTAAAACATTCCGAAAAGAATGCTAAAAAACTAGCTGAATATTTAGTTGAAAACATTGAGGGGAGTGAAGTTACTTTTTTTTGCAGTGATATTCGCTTAGATGAGCTACCGACAATTTTAACAGCAAAGAATATAACCGTGCATGAAGTACAGGCATATAAAACCATGTATAGTCCGGTAAAAGTTGCAGATAAAACAGAAGGGGTATTATTTTACAGCCCGTCAACTGTTCAAAGTTTTCTAACAGAAAACAACCCTGACAAAATAGCTTTTTGTATAGGGGAAACTACAGCTGCAGAGGCAAAAAAACATTTCAATACCGTAAAAATTGCTAAATTGCCCACTGTTGAAAGTGTTATTGAATTAGTTAATCTACATTTTGTAAATGTTTAAATTATATTTGATTGTCATATTAAACCCAGTTGAAATATCTCAGAACAGCAATTAAAAGCTCTTTTTTACTAAGAATGACAATGCTTTTATAACATCCCAATTAAAATTATGTACAGAACAAGAAGACTTCGAAAGACCGAAAATATTCGCAGATTAGTTAGAGAAACTAAATTATCGGTAGATGATTTGATTTATCCATTATTTATAGAGGAAGGTTCAGCTATTGAAACTGAGATAGTTTCTATGCCCGGTATTAAGCGTTTTTCTCTCGATAGAATTTCAAAGGAATTAGATGAAGTGGTTGCGTTAAATATTCCCGCAGTATTGTTGTTTGGTATTCCGTCAGAAAAAGACGAAGAAGGTACTGAAACCTGGAATGATAATGGAATTATGCAACAAGCAGTCAGATTCATCAAAAAGAAATATCCAACATTATATGTTGTTACTGACGTGTGTTTTTGTGAATATACATCACACGGACATTGTGGTATTATACATGAAAATGATGTTGATAATGATGCTACCTTACGAAATATTGCGAAACAAGTAATATCTCATGCAAAGGCTGGAGTAGATATGGTAGCGCCTTCTGGCATGATGGACGGAACTATTGAAACTATCCGTAAAGCGTTGGATGATGAAGGTTATTACAATCTTCCAATAATGGGATATTCTGTAAAATATGCTTCTGCCTTTTATGGACCTTTCAGGGATGCGGCAGATTCTGCTCCAGCTTTTGGTGATAGAAGAACCTATCAAATGGATCCTGCAAATAGGAATGAAGGATTACGGGAAGCAACCTACGATGATGCTGAAGATGCTGATATTTTAATGGTAAAACCTGCCTTGTCATATTTAGATGTTATTAGAGATCTTAAAAATAATTTTGATAAACCTATTGCCTGTTATAACGTAAGTGGTGAGTACGCCATGGTTAAAGCAGCCGCTGAAAAAGGTTGGATTGATGGTGATCGGGTGATGATGGAAAGTTTATTATCTATGAAACGAGCAGGAGCTGACATTATCATTACTTATTTTGCAAAAGAGGCGGCACGATTATTAATAAATAAATAGCATTTAGCAATTGGCTATTAGCACTTAGCTGATTGCCATAAGCCAAAGGTAAAAAGCTAATAAAACATGAGTTTTAAAAAATCAGAAAAATTATACCAAGAAGGGTTAGAACATTTAGTTGGAGCGGTTAATTCACCGGTCAGGGCGTTTCAATCAGTTGGGGGTAATCCGTTATTTATTAAAAAAGCGAAAGGGAATACTATTACTGATGTTGATGATAATGAATATGTAGACTTTGTATTGTCATATGGCCCGATGATCTTAGGGCATCGTCATAAAAAAGTTCAAAAGGCCATTACAAAGGCATTAAAAAACGGGTATTCTTTTGGAGCATCTACAAAAAATGAGATCAAACTTGCGAAAATTGTTTGCGAGGCATTCCCAGGAATGGATAAGGTTCGTTTTGTAAGCTCAGGTACTGAAGCAGTATTAAGTGCATTAAGGTTGGCCAGAGCGTTTACAGGGAAAAATAAAATTATTAAGTTTTCAGGTTGCTATCATGGGCATTCTGATGCACTATTAGTAGCGGCAGGTTCGGGGTTGGCAACTTTAAGTTTACCTGGAAGTAAAGGTGTGCCAGACGGTGCAGTAATGAATACATTAATTGCAAATTATAATGATCTAGAAAGTGTAAAAAAACATTTCGAAGATGATGATATAGCTGCAGTAATCATCGAACCCATTGCAGGCAATATGGGCGTTGTGCTTCCAAAGGATAATTTTTTAAAAGAACTGAAAGATTATGTGAGCTCAAAAGGAGCGTTATTAATTGCAGATGAGGTAATGACAGGTTTCAGATCAAAATTTGGCGGGGCTCAGGAATTATTGGGAGTAGAAGCGGATATTACTTGTTTAGGTAAAGTAATAGGTGGTGGTTTTCCTGTTGGAGCCTATGGAGCTCGAAATGAAATTATGGAAATGGTCGCACCTCTGGGAGGTATGTATCAGGCAGGAACCTTATCAGGCAATCCAATTGCAATGGCAGCCGGTATTTCAACGTTAAAAGAGTTGCAAAAACAAGATCCATATCAAAAATTTAATGAGCTAGGAAGTATTTTAGAAGTAATCTTGTTAGAATCGGCAAAAAAATATGGTGTTGATCTAATTGTGAATAAATTTGGTTCAATGCTAAATCCTTTCTTTTCAAGTAAGAGTATATCAAATTTTGACGATGCTCAGCAATGTGATACGAAGCAATTTGCCACTTTCTTTTGGGAGTTGATAAAAGAAGGGGTTTTTATTCCTCCATCTCAGTTTGAAGCATGGTTTTTATCTTCCGCATTAAGCGAAAATGATATTGAAAAAACTTCTAAAGCTATTGATAAGGCTATGGAAGCCGTATCTAAAATGTAGAATTATCCAGAACAAAAAGAAGAATCTTAATAAAGAACATTATAACAAATGATAAAGAACGATTTATTTTTAAAGGCATTAAAAGGTGAAACAGTAGATAGACCTCCGGTATGGATGATGAGGCAGGCGGGCAGGTTCTTACCTGAATTTATGGCAATTCGTGATAAATATGATTTTTTCACCAGATGTCGTACTCCTGAATTAGCTAGCGAAATTACAGTGCAACCCATTCGAAGATTCGGTATGGATGCAGCTATTTTATTTTCAGATATTCTGGTTATTCCCCAGGCTATGAATATTGAAGTGCAAATGAAGCCAAATTTCGGCCCATATATTCCAAATCCAGTACGAGATCAAATAGCTGTTGATAATGTAGTTGTTCCCGATGTAGATGTAGAATTAGATTATGTGATGGCGGCCATAAAGGCTACTAAGGAAAAATTAAATAATGAAATTCCTTTAATTGGTTTTGCAGGATCACCTTGGACCATTTTATGTTATGTAGTTCAAGGGCAGGGCAGTAAAACTTTTGATAAAGCTAAGGAGTTTTGTTTTACACAACCAATCGCAGCACATAATCTCTTACAAAAAATAACAGATACTACAATTGCTTATTTAAAAGCAAAGGTCAAAGCGGGTGTTGATGCTGTCCAGATTTTCGATTCATGGGGAGGTATGTTATCTCCTGTTGATTATCAAGAATTTTCATGGCAATATATTAATCAGATCATTGAAGCCTTAAAAGATGAAGCTCCAGTTATCGCTTTTGGTAAAGGATGTTGGTTCGCCTTGCAAGATATGGCGAAATCAAATGCAAGCGCTTTAGGAGTTGATTGGACCATTACACCTCAGAATGCTAGATATTTATCCGGTGGAAATATAACTTTACAAGGTAATTTTGATCCAGCTAGATTATTGTCACCTCCTGCTGAGATAAAAAAAATGGTAACTAAAATGATCAATGATTTCGGAAAAGATAAATACATTGTAAATTTAGGTCATGGAATTTTACCAAATATACCTTTAGACAACGCGAAAGCGTTTATAGATGCAGTTAAAGAGTACAGCTAATGAAAACAATGGGTCTTACAAAATTAATTAATAAGGGTAATGTTTGGTCCTTTTTAATTCTTTTTGTGCGATATCCATTAAATCTTATCCCTACAATTTTGGCTTCATACCAATGCGTTAAAATATCAAATGAACATTACGGAATACTTCATCACAGGAATAATGCTACCAATGCTTTTCGCCATGCGTTATGGAATTTTTTAATTGTAAAAAAATGTTCAGTTTGGCGAAGAAACAAAAGAAAAGCTATACGTTGGGCTCAAATAATTACCGATTGGCATGAAGAGTTTTCTCCTAATGAGCCTTTGGAAAAGGAAATGGACTTGCATAACAATCATTTAGGGCGAAAATTATATATTCAGGATAATGATGAGTCTATTGAAAACATGGTAACATTTTTAAAAGAAAAAGTGAAAAATTCTAAGCTTATTGTTAGAATAGAGGACTTGAAAAAATATAATAACGATTTGGTTCATATCGAAAATTTAAAGTGATTAGTTTTGATAATTATATAATTGATAAAGTTCGTGAAGACGATGCCTTGGGTATTTGTAAGTTAATGAATAATAATGCCAGCCGATTTCAAAGATTCTTTCCTAAAACCTTAGCACAAAACCTAACTTTTGAAGATTCAAAAAAGTTTGCACTTCTAAAATCACAAGAACATGATTCTAAAGTAGAATTCACCTTTGTACTTAAAGAGCAAAATCCGAATAAAATGGCTGGGCTTATTATTCTAAAAGAACTAGATTGGAGTAAAAAACAAGGCGAATTTGCCTATTGTATAGACTCTAAATATGAAAGAAAAGGATTGACAACTAAGGCTGTTAAATTCTTGTCGCAATATGCCATCGATAATATAGGTTTAGAAACATTACAGATTGTTGTACATAAAAGCAATAATGGAAGCATTAAAGTAGCAAGGAATTGTGGTTATAAATGGGAAAAAACTTTAATTAATGAATATACCCCGCCCAATGAATCACCCTTAGATATGGAATTGTATGAATTAAAAAAATGAAGGCACAATTTTATCAATATATAGAAAACCTACAAGATACTATTACTTCAACCTTGGAAACAATTGATGGTAAAGCAAGATTTCGCGAAGATGTATGGGAACGTCTGGAAGGAGGTGGCGGTAGAACGCGTGTCATTGAAAAAGGGAATGTTTTTGAAAAAGGAGGTGTAAATATTTCAGCTGTTCATGGAGCCTTACCAAAGGCAATGCAGGCTTATTTTAAGGTGGGTGAAGTTGATTTTTACGCCTGTGGTTTGAGTTTGGTTCTTCACCCTAAGAATCCTTTTGTGCCTACAGTACATGCCAATTGGCGCTATTTCGAAATGTATGATAAAAAGGGTGTAATTGTAGATCAATGGTTTGGGGGAGGGCAAGATTTAACGCCGTACTATTTGTTTGAAGAAGATGCCAATCACTTTCATCAAACCTGCAAAGCTGCTTGCGACAATCATAACCCCAATTTCTATATTGAATTTAAAAAGAAATGTGACAAATACTTTTATAATACACATCGCAATGAGGGGCGTGGTATTGGCGGCTTATTTTTTGATTATTGTAAGAAGACAGATCAGATGTCTATGCCACAATGGTATGATTTTGTAACCGAAGTAGGTAATAGTTTTTTAGGAGCCTATGTTCCTATTGTTCAAAAAAGAAAAGATATAGTTTATACGGAAAAACACAAAAACTGGCAGGAAATAAGAAGAGGTCGTTATGTCGAATTTAATTTAGTACATGATAAAGGGACATTATTTGGTCTCAAAACGAATGGTAGAATTGAAAGTATACTGATGAGCTTACCACCTAAAGTTCAATGGGTATATGATCATCATCCTGAAAAAGGTAGTGAAGAGGAAAAATTAATTGAAGTTTTAACCAATCCTAGAGATTGGGTATAATTACTATTTAACGCTAAAAATAGTCAAATAAAACAAGTTACGATATCCGTAATTTGACTTATATTTTTAATAATCTCACAATTCTGTAAGAGATAAATTTTTGATATCTGATTATCACATCTTAATATTTCATAACTTTGCAAACTTAAAATTAGATTTATTAATGGCTAAATTTGAACTGAAATTACCTAAAATGGGTGAAAGCGTAGCGGAAGCTACCATTACATCTTGGTTAAAAGAAGTAGGCGATACTATAGAGTTAGATGAAGCAATAATTGAAATTGCTACTGATAAAGTTGACTCTGAAGTCCCGTGTGAAGTTGAAGGTGTTTTGGTTGAAAAACTATTTAAGGTTGATGATGTTGTTAAAGTTGGGCAAACACTGGCCGTTATTGAAACTAATACAGAAGTTGTTTCAGAAACAAGCAATGAAAAAGAGGAGGTAATTATTGAAGATGCAAAGCCCATAGAAGCAGTTGAAATTGAAGAATCAGTTCAAGAAATTAAAGAACCCATAACGCCTATTGAAAATTCACCATCTGGTAAATTTTATTCTCCACTGGTAAAAACGATTGCCAAAAAGGAAAATATTTCAATGGACGAATTAGAAGCCATGGTAGGTACAGGTAAAGATCAAAGAGTTACCAAAAATGATATACTGGCTTATCTTCAAAATAGGGGTGCAACAGCTAAAAGTACTGAAATTAAGCCTGTACATGGCACTGAGAAACCAAAAATGACTACACCAATATCAATAAATGGAGGTGATGAGATCATTGAAATGACCAGAATGGGTAAGCTTGTTGCTCATCATATGGTTGAGTCTATCCAGACTTCCGCTCACGTACAATCATTTGTTGAGGTTGATGTTACTAAAATTGTTAATTGGCGTTTAAAAATTAAAGATAAATTCCTCGAAAGGGAAGGTGAAAAAATAACATTTACACCAATCTTTATGGAGGCGGTGGCCAAAGCGTTAAAAGATTATCCGATGATTAACATTTCCGTTGACGGTGATAAGATAATTAAAAGAAAAAATATCAATTTAGGTATGGCAGCTGCCTTAGAGGATGGTAATTTGATAGTTCCCGTAATTAAAAATGCTGATCAGTTGAATTTAGTGGGAATGACAAAAGCTGTGAATGATCTGGCGAACAGAGCTAGAACAAATCAATTAAAACCTGATGATATCCAAGATGGAACATATACCGTTACAAATGTTGGTAGTTTTGGTAGTATTATGGGAACACCTATAATTAATCAACCACAAGTAGCTATATTGGCCTTGGGTGCTATTCGTAAAGTTCCAGCTGTTATTGAAACATCTGAAGGAGATTTTATAGGTATTCGCCATAAAATGTTCCTTTCACATTCTTATGACCATAGAGTTGTGAACGGTGCTCTTGGGGGCTTGTTTATTAAACGTGTTGCTGAATATTTGCAAGACTTTGATGTAAAAAGAGAGTTTTAGTACTTCAATATACAAGAGTCTTATTCATGAGTTCTTTTTGTACCTTTGGGTTTTAAATTTACATATGGAATTAAAACTTACAAAACCCATTGTTTTCTTTGATCTTGAAACTACTGGTGTGAATATTGCAAAAGATAGAATTGTAGAAATTTCTATTTTAAAAGTGTACCCAAACGGTAATAAAGAGAGTAAAACATGGTTGGTAAATCCTGAAATAGAAATACCAAAGGAGGTTATTGCCATACATGGTATCACGAATGAAAAAGTTGTAACTGAGCCAACGTTTAAAGAATTAGCAAAAGAGATCAGTATATTAATTGAAGGTTGTGATTTGGCGGGTTTTAATTCTAACAGATTTGATATTCCTTTATTGGCGGAAGAGATGCTTCGTGCTGAGATAGATTTTGATATGGAAAATAAGGTAGCGGTTGATGTACAGGTTATATTCCATAAAAAAGAACAACGTACATTAAGTGCTGCTTATCAATTTTATTGCGGTAAAAATTTAGATAATGCCCATTCGGCTGAGGCAGATACAATTGCAACGTATGAAATATTAAAAGCCCAATTGGATAAATATGATGATTTAGAAAACGATATTAAATTTCTAAATGAATTTTCTTTACAAAAAAAACGAGCTGATTTTGCAGGGTTTATTACATTTGACGATGACGATGATGAAATTTTTACCTTTGGTAAATATAGAGGCAAAAAAGTAATAGAAATATTAGAAAAAGATAAAGGATATTATTCCTGGATTCAGAATGCCGATTTTCCACTATATACCAAAAAAGTTTTAGGTGAAATTAAAGAAAGAAATCAAGCAGATAAGAAAACTAATAGCCTTGAAGATTTGAAAAATAAATTTAATCAAAAATTATAACTATGTATGTTGATTTTAGTTTAATGCCTGATAATTCAAGAGTTTGGATCTACCAAGCTGATAGGGAATTTACAACTGATGAACTGGATAAAATATCAGATAGACTAAAAAATTTCGTTTCCAATTGGAAACGCCATGGAGAAGATTTAAAAGCCTCCTATAAAATTGAATACGATCAATTTATTATACTTTCAGTAGATGAAAATTATAATGATGTTTCTGGTTGTTCAATAGACGCTTCTGTGCATATTATTAGAGATCTTCAAAATGAATTTAAAGTTGATCTGCTAAACAAAATGAATGTTTCATTCAAAGATGGCACTAATATCAATACAGTTTCCTTAAAAGATTTTAAAGAATTTGTAAAACAACAAAAAATTAATTCGAGTACAGTTGTATTTAATAATATGGTAGTTTCTAAAGCTGATTTTGAATTAAGTTGGGAGGTCGAGGCACGTCATAGTTGGCATAATAAGTTTTTAATGAAGTAGTTGCTTAAGCCCTGTTAATCAAAAGTTTAATTAATTAAAAATTTACCGTATCATTTATTTTATTTCCGATGAATTTTAAAATATTTTCAATTGTTTTTCTATTATTTACATCAATAATTAACGCCCAACAATTAGATCCTTTGGAAAAATTGGACAATTACGGACAAAGAACTTGGGTAGATAGTATTATAAATTCCATGTCTATTGATCAAAAAATTGGTCAGCTATTTATGGTACAAGCTTATTCTAACAAAGATGAAAAACACAAAGATTTTATTGATAATTTAATAAATAAGTATGAGATTGGTGGTCTTATATTCATGCAGGGGACCCCTGAAAAGCAAGCTTTTTTAAATAATCACTATCAGGATATTTCTAAAGTACCTTTGTTGATAGGTATTGATGGTGAATGGGGCTTAGATATGCGCTTGAAAAACAGCTATCGTTTTCCATGGAATATGACCTTAGGTGCGATACAAGACAATCAATTAATTGAACAATTTGGTGAACAATTAGGTAAACATTGTAAACGCTTAGGCATTCATATAAATTTTGCCCCGGTTGTCGATATAAATATTAACCCCAAAAACCCTATTATTGGTAATCGTTCATTTGGCGAAAGTAGAGAAAATGTTGCTGATAAATCCATGGCATTTACCAAAGGTATGCAACGTGAAAATGTATTGGCCTGTGCAAAACATTTCCCCGGTCATGGTGACACTGATGCAGATTCACATCTTACATTACCTACGATTCCTTTTTCGGCAGAAAGGTTGGATTCTATTGAGTTGTATCCTTATAAAAAACTTTTTGATGTAGGGTTGGCTAGTGTTATGACGGCACATTTAAGTGTCCCTAGTTTTGAACCTAATGGCAGTTTACCTTCCTCTTTATCACCAAATATTATAACAGGCTTATTAAAGGAAAAGCTGGGTTTTGAAGGGCTTATTATGACCGATGCTTTAAACATGAGGGGGGCAGCAGACTTTTCTTCGTCAGCTGATATTAATATGGCAGCTTTTTTAGCAGGCAATGATCTATTGTTGATACCGGAAGATATTCCTGCTACCGTTATAAAAATGAAAAAAGCAATTATGGATGGTGAAATATCTGAAGAAAGATTAGATGAATCATTGAGAAAAATATTAAAAGCAAAATATTGGGCTGGCCTTAGAAATTATAACCCTATTAAAGTGGAAAATTTGGACCGTGATTTGAATAACTTAGAAGCGGAGATTTTACATCACAAATTGGTTGAAAATTCGATTACTTTAATCAAAAATGAACGAGACGTTTTTCCAATTAAAGATCTTTCAGAGAGCAAGATAGCCTATGTAAAATTAGGAGATGCTGACAATAATATCTTTTTAGAAAGATTAAATGATTATGCTCAAGTAGATGTAATTTCTGGAAAAAAATTGGATGAAATTATTAAAAAATTAAAGCCATATAGCCAAGTAATAATTGGTTATCACAAATCAAATGCAAATCCCTGGAAGGACTTTAAATTTGCTAATAAAGAGTTAGTTTGGTTACAAGAAATCGCCAGAAATAAACAAGTCATTTTAGACATTTTTGCTAGCCCTTATAGTTTGTTAGATATTAAAACTTTTACCAATATAGAAGGATTGGTAGTATCTTATCAAAACAGTCCATTGGCACAGGATATTTCTGCTCAAATGATATTTGGAGCATTGTCAACGAAAGGAAAATTACCGGTATCAATAAACAATTATTTTGCTCAAGGCACTGGATTAAAATCTACTGACTTAAAAAGATTATCATATGGTTATCCGGAAGAAGTTGGAATGAGTAGCGAATTGCTGCAACGTGTCGATTCTATTGCGAATGTAGTGCTAGATTCAGCAATGGCACCTGGCTTGCAAGTTCTGGTAGCGAGACGTGGAAAGGTGGTATATCGTAAAAATTTTGGATATCATACTGATAAGAAAGTCAGGAAAGTAGAGGATTCTGATTTGTACGATCTAGCTTCTGTAACTAAAATTTTAGGCGGGTTACCATTAATAATGAAAGCCGAAGAAGAAGGTAGGTTAACAATAAACTCTGAACTTGGCAATTTAATGTCAATCCTTAAAAATTCTGATAAAGATACTATAACAGTGAGGGAGGCACTCTCACATTACGGTCAGTTTGTGCCTTGGATCCCTTATTTTAAATTTACTATTGATAGCGTTACCCAAAAGCCTATGGGGAAATATTATAGAACAAGAGGGTCAAGAAAATTTCAAGTTGAAGTGGCAAAAAATTTCTATTTACGATCCGATTATAAAGATTCAATTTATCAAATGATAGCTGATTCGCCTTTAAGGGAAAAAAGGGAATATAAGTATAGCGGACTCATATTTTATCTTTTTAAAGATTATTTAGAAAAAACTTATAAAAAACCAATGGACATTTCCAATGATCTTTATTTTTACAAACCTTTAGGAGCGAAAACACTAACCTACAGGCCATTAGAGAAGTTTTATAAAAATTCAATAGTACCAACAGAAAAAGATGATTATTATCGTAATCAATTATTACAAGGATATGTACATGACCAAGGGGCAGCCATGCTTGGAGGTGTAAATGGAAATGCGGGGTTATTTTCTAATGCCAATGATGTTGCAAAGATGATGCAGATGTATATGCAGGAAGGATATTATGGAGGAAAGCGTTTTTTAAAATCGGAGACTATCAAAAAATTCAATCACAGATATTATGAGCAAGATAGTGTCCGTAGAGGTTTAGGTTTCGATAAACCTCAAATAGATCCGGAAATTAAGGCAACTTGCGGTTGTGTATCAGATAAGAGTTTTGGTCATAGCGGTTATACAGGAACCTATACCTGGGCAGATCCAGAGACTCAATTGGTCTATGTGTTTTTATCGAACAGGGTATATCCAACGGCTGAAAATAATAAACTGATTGAGCAAGATATTAGAACCAAAACACAGCAGCTAATTCAGGACGCAATTATTGAAGAATGATCATTTCGTTTTGGCAAGCAGCAAAACCATTAATATACTTGTTAGGGCATAAATACTGGCATATTGTATACCGAAAAAATTAGCTATTACTAAGCTTTGTAAAAAATAAAATAACGGAAAAGCAGTAATCCCAATAACAAACTTCGTTGTACTGATAAATTCAATTTCTTTAATATTGGGTTCTATGAATTTGTAGATTAAAATGGGTAAAAAGCTATTTACAGTTATTACAATTTTTAATATTTTCCATAATATTTCCGGTTTTTTAGTAACGGCTGTATCCGAATCTAAGGTTGATAGATCTTTTAGACTTTCATTTATTTTTATTGGATTCAAAAAATCTGCATTTCCTAATTTCGTAATTGTTTTATCATAATTTTCAACTTCAATATGAGTAGTAAGTTCTTTCATTTTATCATGGACAACATTTTTTAATTCTAATGTAGAAGTATTAATGTCCTTCATATTATAGTAGGTGTTTACTAAAATGGGCTTTCCATAATAGACTGAAACACTTTCTCCAAAAAGTGTTGCTTTTGTATAATTTAAACCGATAGGAACAATGTGTAATTCTAATTCAGGACTTTGGGTCAAAGCTCCAAAGGCGATTCTTGTAAAACCTTTACTCAATGGTCTTACCCAACGTTTAATATCATGGGTACCTTCTGGAAAAATTAATAAACTTTTCTTCTTACTTAAAATATCATAACATTTATTAAAAATTTCTTCGTTTTTGGTAAGAGTTTCTTTGCCATCTCTCATTCTGTAAATAGGAATCATATTTACAGTGGAAAGCAGCCACTTTACAAATTTTATTTTAAAAGCACTCGCCCTGGTTAAAAAGTGAATATTTCTCGTTGCAGATGTTGCAATTAATAAAGGATCTATTAAAGCATTTTTATGGTTAGAAACAAATAGAACAGCCCCTTTTCTTGGAATATTATTTAAGCCGTTAGTTATTATTTTTTTATGAAAAAAAAATAACCCAGTACTTATATATACTTTGACAATATTATACCAAATACGTTTCAAAATTAAGCAGTGATTTTAGCAGTTTTTTTAGACCAAAAATAGGCAAGGCCTAAACCGGATACAATATCCCAAATTCCCCAAAAGGCTACACACAAGGCCATACCTCCTAAACCTTCAAAAAAGGCAAAAACCAATAGCAGGCCTAAACCAGAATTTTGAATACCTGTTTCTAATGCCAATGTCTTTTGATCAAAATATGACAATCTCATTGCCTTAGCAAAATAGAAACCTCCTAAATATCCCGAAAAATTATGCAGTATGACGATAAAAAATACATAATGAATGTACTTCGTAAATATATCCAGATTATCATAAAAAGCGATTATTATAAAAACGAGAAATATAAAAATGGAAAAAGGTTTTAAAAATTTAGAAATTTTTGAAGCAAGATCAGGTTTTCTATTTCTAACGATCATTCCCAATAATAGGGGTATGCCTAAAATTAGTGACACTAATTTTACAAGTTCAAATGGATCTAATTGAACAGTTCTTAAAATTTCAGCCGTAGGCTCATAAAGATTTCCCCAAAATGACAAATTTATTGGAGTCATTAAAACGGCAACCAAGGTAGCGAAAGCCGTAAGACTCACTGATAAGGCTGCATTACCTCCGGATAGTTGGGTCATAAAATTAGAGATATTACCACCAGGGCACGCTGCTACCATGATCATTCCAAGGGCAATACTAGGTGTAGGATTAATTATATTGACCAACAAAAATGTGATCATTGGGAATAAAACAAACTGAGAAAAAATTCCGACCAATACTATTTTTGGATTTTTAAAAAGGCGTTTAAAATCAGCCAATGTAATTCCTAAAGCAACACCAAACATAATAATAGCCAGAGTAATATTAAGAACCCAAAGACCTTCCGTATCAAAGTTAATCTTTACAGTATCTACAACTTGTTCAGTATTAATTTTTAAAAACATACTCAATAATGTTTGCACCCATTTTCAAGGCTTTTTCCCTTACGCTAATCGGATCATTGTGCACAATCTGGTCTTCCCATCCATCGCTTAGATCAGCTTCATAATCATAAAAGCAAACCATTCTTCCTTCATAAAAAATACCAAAACCCTGTGCTTGTTTCCCATCATGTTCATGAATTTTTGGCAGATAATCAAATGAATATGTTTGATTATAAATAGAGTGATTATATGGAATTTCTTGTAATTCAATGCTTGGAAATACTTTTTTAAGTTCGTTCCTGATATAAGGATCTAAACCATAATTATCTGAAATGTGTAAAAATCCTCCTGAAGTTAAGTAGTTCCTCAGGTTTTCAGCATCATTATCTGAAAAGAAAACATTGCCATGACCGGTCATAAACAATATTGGATAATTAAATATTTCAGGACTATTCACTTCAACGGTTTTCGGTTTTTCATTGATGGTTGTTTTGATATTAGTGTTGCTGAATTTGATCAGGTTAGGAACTGCTGTCGGGTTCGAATACCAATCACCCCCTCCGTTATATTTTAATATTGCGACCTCTTGGCCATTAAGAGGAATTGAAAATAAAATTATTAAAATGAGAAATTTGTACATGTATTTTTAATATAATTGGAACAAATCTATTAAATATAAAATAAATGCAAAATAATTAAAATTAAAGGTAAATCTAGTATTCGTTTAGACAAGTCTTTAGTAATTTTGACAACTTAAACTAAAATAATAATAAAATGAGAAATGAATTTTTAAAAATTACTGCAATACTTTTTATGAGTTTAGCCGTAGTTTCTTGTAAAAAAGCAAAAAATGAAACTGAAGCAACAGATGCTGAAGAAGTTGCTAAGATTGAAGTCGAAGCTGTAAAGTTTATGGCAGAAGTTGATAGCTCAACTGTAGCCTGGAAAGGTTTTAAACCATCAGGTACTCATAATGGAACTATTAAGATATCTGAAGGGTATTTTGCAATGACAGATGGTAAGTTAGCCGGTGGAAATTTTGTGATCGATATGAAAACTATCCAAGATCTGGATTTGGAAGACGCTGAATGGAATGGAAAATTAGTTGGCCATTTATCTAGTCCGGATTTCTTTGATGTAGAGAATAATGCTTATAGTGTATTTGCCATTACGGATGTTAATGAGAACGAAGGTAAAACAATGATTAAAGGGAATTTAACAGTTAAAAATATTAAGAAAAATATTGAATTTCCAGCTGTTGTTACTTTTAATGGAGATGAATTAACTTTTAAAAGTGAACCATTTACAATTGATAGGACTGAATGGGATATAAAATTTAGGTCTGGAAAATTCTTTGAAGATTTAAAGGATAAATTAATTAATGACGAAATTGAATTTGTGATAGAAATAAAGGCTTACAAAGGGTAATTAAAGTAAAAATTATCAATAAAAAAGTATCATAATTACTGTGATACTTTTTTATTGATTGATATATGACACCATATTTGTGGCAACCAAACCTGCTGTTTCTGTGCGTAGTCTACTTTCACCTAATGTGATCGGAGCATAATTATGCTCTATTGCTTTTTCAATTTCAGATTTTGAAAAATCTCCTTCAGGGCCAATCAAAATAATAACATCTTGCTCAGGTTGTAGGGATGATTTGAGCGTTTCTCTATCTGTTCTTTCACAATGAGCAATGAATAAGGCACTTTCAAAATCTTTATTTATAAATTCCGAGAAACTGATTAAAGGATTCAATTTTGGTAGCCGAAACTTAAGTGATTGTTTCATGGCCGATTCTATAATTTTTTCTAAACGTTCTGATTTTATATTTTTTCTTTCTGACCGTTCACATAAAAGGGGTGTAATTTCATCGATACCAATTTCTGTAGCTTTTTCTAAGAACCACTCAAATCTATCAATATTTTTAGTAGGAGCTATGGCGATATGCAAATGATACTTCCTCGGTTTCAATTTTTCAACGATTGAAATTATATTAGCAATACAATTTTTATCATCGGCTATAGTAATTTCAGAAGTAAATAAAATTCCTTTCCCATTTGTGATCAATAGTTGATCGCCAATTTTTTTTCGTAGTACCCGAACAATATGCCTGCTTTCAGTTCTATCAAACGTAAACTGTTGAGTGTCTTCAGTAATAGTTGCATTGTAAAATAGTTGCATTATATATTTTTACGGTAGGTTCTTCTTTTTTTATAAATTTTAGGGTCAAAATGTTTCCAAATCTGTTGAATAGCAATATTATCAGATAATTCTGGAGTTCTTATACAATTTTCTATTCCTAATTTAGTAAAAGCATCATAATAGTCATTAAATATGATAGCAGTTACACCTTTATTTTGATAATCAGGATGTATTCCAATAAGGTAAAAAATGACCTCTTTACTTTGCCTTTTGGCTTTTAATAAATGAAACATACCAAAAGGGAACAACTTCCCTTTCGCTTTTTGCAATGCTTGGGAAAACGAAGGCATTACAATAGCAAAACCCACCAGTTGATCATTTTTGTCAGCTACATAGGTAATATATTCCGGATTGATAAAACTGATATATTTTTTTTTAAAATATTCTTTTTGAGAATCAGAAATTGGAACAAATGAAGAAAGCTTGGCATAACTATCGTTAAATAGATCAAACATTTTATCTACATAAGGCAAAATTTCTTTGGTAGAAGTAAAATTAATTGATTTAAGTTGATATCGTTTTTTAACTAATTCGTTCGCTTTCTTAAAAAACTCGGGTTTTACATTACTAAAAGGAAACTTCCATTCTAAATATTCCTTTTCTTTTACAAAACCCAGCGTCTCTAAATGCTCTTTATAATATGGATGGTTATACCAGGTTATCATAGTGCCTAATTGGTCAAAACCTTCAGTTAAAACACCAACTTTATCAAGGTTTGAAAACCCAACTGGTCCTTCAATAAATTCCAATTTATTTTGTTTTCCTATTTCATGAACTTTATCTAGAAGAACCCTAGTAATTTCAACATCGTCAACAACATCAAACCAACCAAAACGCATTTTTTTAAGACCTTGTTGGTTAATTTCTGTCTGATTTATGATGGCTGCGACTCTTCCAACAATTATATTGTTTTTATAAGCTAAAAAAAATTGTGCCTGGGCATGTTCGAACGCAGGGTTCTTCGTTTTATCAAAGCCTGCTAATTCATCATTAATTATGGGAGGTATCCAATACGGATTATCTTTATATAAACTAAAGGGGAATGTAACAAACTGTTTAAAATCTCTTTTTGTAATAACTTCTTTAACCGTTATCATTTGGAGGGTCTTTTTTTGGAGGTTCGTAGTTTTTATTATAATCTCTTTTTTCTTTTTTTTGTTGCTTTTTAGATTCTTTTAATCTTTTCTTAGCTTCTTTTTCCTCTCTAATTTGTTTCTTGCTTTTCTTTGGCTTAAGTTTTTTAACCTTACGTTTTTTGGCTTTAACCGTTTTCACATCACGTTGTTGTTTAGCGGTTTTATTTTTCCCTAATAATCTAGAGAAGAAATTACCCTCTTTTTTCTTATCAGTTAAATCACCGTTAGAGCCAATCAACTTGAACTGATCTTCATGTTTATCCAATCTCCATGAAAAACCTATACCAACTAAAAATGTATGATCTCCGCGCTCATCATTTATAAATCTGGCAGAACCATCAACTTGCATATCTTTATTTAATAAATAGGCACCTCCAATACCAAATTGATAGTCGTTAGGTACATCTTTTCTCTGAAAAACCTGGCCTTCTCCGAAAACAGAAACTTTCGCACTTAAGGAATAAGTAGTTGTTGCTATAAATGAATATTCGGTATAAGCAGTAAACATGTTGTCTGCAATTAAATTGGTTAAAACAATTAACTTACCTGATAAATTGTTTTGTGTAAATACAGCAAATCTTGGGCTTATACCATCCGGATTTTTATATAATTCGGTTAAAAAATTGGTGTTTAACCCGGCATAAATACCTACAGCAGGGATTAACCTTTTTTTATCAAAACTATTTCGTTTTTTCCAGCTTCGTATTTCCTTAGACTTATCTTCATAAGTAGGCATATAAACCAAATACTTAGCCCCGATCGTGAGTTTACTTAAACCTAATTTTGAGATATTAATAACTTCCGGTAGCGAATAATCCCTGCTTTCGTAAACAAAGGCCATATCAAGGTCAAGCTCCAATTTATCCAAAAATTTTCCTACTCTAATACTAACATCACTTCCAAAGGTTTGGCTACTGTATCTATTTGCAATTTGTAATTCCGGATCTTTAAATAAATAATTACCTATGTCTTTGTAAAATAACCCGGCCTCAACCTGATAGACGTTCGTACCCACACTAAAAGGACTATCTGAAAAACCAGGTCTTTTAGAATTGATTAGTTCTGTATATTGAGCTGAACCCATATGAAAACAACCAATTAAAAATAAAAACACTCCGATTTTTCGCATAACTGAATTTTAATTTTACAAATTAAACATTTTATCTATAACTAAACGCTTTAGTTGCGTTCAAATTGTTATTTTTGAAAACAACATAAAAAATTATTTAAGAAGATTATTTTTTAATGCAACAAGCTGGATTAGTGAACTTTATCAGAACCATACTTATAATTATAGTAATATACTATGCCTTAAAATTTATAGGTAGGATCGTGTTTCCGATGTTTTTTAAGCGAATGATGAATAATGTTGAGAAAAAATTCAATGAACAACAGCATAAAAGTTCCAATGTCGAAAAACAAGTGAAAGAAGGTGAAACGATTATTGATAAGACGCCGAATCAATCAACAAGAAGCAATAATGATGTAGGTGAATATATTGATTATGAAGATGTTGAATAATTTCTATGCCTAATGGAATAAACATGAAAAATAATAAAGTACTTCCTTTTTTAATAGTCATTTTAGTATTTGTAATAATTTCATTGACGTATTTTTCTCCTGTATTAGAAGGGAAAAAATTATTCCAGAGTGATATAGCTCAATTTAAAGGTGTTTCTAAAGAAATTGTAGATTTTAGAACGGAGTATCATACAGAACCTTATTGGACCAATAGGGTTTTTGGAGGAATGCCTGCGTATAATGTTAGCGCATATTATCCACATAATTATATTAAAAAAGCTGACCAATTGTTGCGTTTTTTACCGCGTCCAGCTGACTATTTATTCTTATATTTTTTGGGGTTTTTTATACTGTTGTATGTTTTAAAGGTAGAATGGAAATTGGCCATTGTTGGCGCCTTAGCTTTTGGTTTTTCTACTTATTTAATTATCATTTTTGGTGCAGGGCACAATGCAAAAGCACATGCTATTGCCTATATGCCAGTTGTTCTGGCAGGTATTTTATCTGTTTTTAAACGGAATTATTTAAGTGGTTTTGTTTTAACTGCATTAGGTATGGCTTTGGAAATCAATGCGAGTCACCCGCAAATGTCCTATTATTTGATGTTTATGGTTATAATTTTAGGCTTGATTTATTTGGTTGATGCACTAAAAGAAAAAACTCTCCCACATTTTGTAAAGAGTATTATAATTTTATTTGCAGCGGTTATTATTGCAATTGGAGTTAATGCTACCAGTTTATTGGCCACTCAAGAATATGCCAAAGAAAGTACCAGAAGTAAAAGTGAGTTAACTATAAAGCCAGATGGGACTTCTAAGCAAGATATTACTACGGGTTTGACAAAAGAATATATAACAGAATATAGTTATGGTATTTTGGAGACTTTTAACATATTAATACCTAGGTTTTATGGAGGAGGCAGTCGAGAAAATTTAGGAAAAGATTCTGAAACTTATAGCTTTTTAAAAGACAAAATTGGCAGAACTCAAGCCAAGAGTTTTGCTGAAAATTTACCAACCTATTGGGGAACACAAACATATGTTGAAGCCCCGGCGTATATCGGAGCGGTACTTATTTTTTTATTCGTTCTAGGATTGTTTTCTGTAAAAGGAAATCTTAAAAAATGGTTATTGGCTGTTACTGTATTTTCAATTTTGTTAAGTTGGGGTAAAAATTTTCCAGCCTTAACTAATTTCTTTATTGATTATGTACCCTTGTACAATAAATTCAGAGCGGTATCCTCCATTCAAGTAATAGCAGAATTAGCGATTCCATTATTGGCAATATTAACAGTTAATAAATTCTTGAAGGATAAGAATGATAAAGAATCCCAATTGAAATATTTAAAATATGCGACTATTGGTGTTGGTGGGTTAACATTACTCTTCACTCTTTTTGGTAGTAGTTTATTTAGTTTTGAAAGTTTGCGAGATACCGGTTTAGAACAACAATTACCCGGATTCGGTGATGCTATTATTGCAGATAGAAAATCCTTATTTTTTAAAGATAGTTTACGTTCGTTTCTATTAATTATAATTTCAGCCGGTTTATTATGGGCTTTTTTAAAGGGTAAGATCAATAGAAATGCTACAATAATCGTATTTGCTGTTTTGATATTGATTGACTTGGTTATAGTCGATAAACGCTATGTAAATAACGATGATTTTGTATCTAAAAGACAACAAGAAATTCCTTTTCAAGCTACTATTATTAATAAGGAGATATTAAAAGATAAATCGCATTATAGGGTTATCAATTGGGTCGTTAATCCAATGAATGATGGGAGTACTTCTTATTTTCATAATTCCATTGGGGGATATCATGCGGCTAAGCCAAGACGATATCAAGAGTTATTTGAATTTCAAATAGCTAAGAATAATATTGAAGTATGGAATATGCTCAATACTAAATATATTATTTTCCCTGATAATCAAGGAGAAGAACGATTACAACAAAATTATGAGGCAAATGGTAATGCATGGTTTGTAAATGAGGTTGAGTTTGTTGATACTGCTGATGAAGAAATTAAGGGTTTAGATAGTTTGCGAACAAAACAAAAAGCAATTGTGAATGTTGCCTTTAAGACCGAAATAAAAAAATCAAAATTTGCCAAAGACAGCTTGGATATTATAACCTTAATTTCATATCAACCAAATGAAATGAAATATGAAAGTAATACGTCTTCAGAACAGTTAGCAGTATTTTCTGAAATGTATTATAAAAATGGTTGGAATGCATATTTAGATGGAAAATTAACACCACATATTAGAGCTAATTATGTGCTCAGAGCAATGCAGGTTCCCTCTGGGAGGCATGAAATTGTTTTTAAATTTGAACCTACTGTTATCAAAAAAGGGAATACAATTACGTTGACTTCTTTTGCTTTATTACTATTGATTCCTATAGGATGGTTTTTTATTGAAAAGAAGAAGAAAAATGTATCATAAACTACCTCAAAAAAGATATGATCATACCATAGAATTTATGCTAAGGGTGTTGCCAGCTCCTGCGAAGATTTTAGATCTTGGTATCCGCAATCCGTTAAGTGAAATTATGGAACAGTATGGTTACACGGTGTACAATACTGATGGTGAAGATTTAGATATGTTACCTGACCTGGTTAATAAATATGATGTCGATGCCGTGACTGCTTTTGAAATATTTGAGCATTTGGTTGCTCCTTTCAATGTGTTACGGGCTATTCAATCAACAAAACTAATAGCGACCATTCCGTTAGACCTATGGTTTGCGAAAGCATACAGAAGTAGCACTGATAAATGGGATAGGCATTACCATGAATTTGAAGATTGGCAGTTTGATTGGCTCTTGGAGAAATCTGGCTGGAGCATTAAAGAAAGCCAAAAATGGACGAGTCCCATTAATAAAATAGGCTTTAGGCCAATTCTAAGAAAAATTACGCCCAGATATTACGCGGTTTACGCGGAAAGAACATAAATTATGAACGGTTACATCTGCATGGTAGTTGACGGATCTTATCCTAATGATATTAGAGTAAGAAAAGAGGCGGAAGCATTAGTTAATAACGGTAAAAAAGTGCTGGTTGTTTGTCCTTCAAAAATTAGCGACCTTAAAGAGGAAATAATCAATGGTGTTTTAGTATATAGAATAGGTAAAAATTATTCCCATTTTAAAAAAGGTATTTTTGATATTGTTGAAAGTGTTTTTAATGTGAATCCTTTTTTTTTCTTCAACCTAAAAAAAGTCTTCAAAAAATATCCGATAGATTTTTTGCATGTTCATGATCTTCCTTTGGCAGGTACTTGTTATTTATTCAAATCTAAGGTTAAAAAAAATCTGATTTTAGACTTACACGAAAATTATCCGGAAGCTTTAAAGACCTGGTTTCTGTGGAAAAAGAATCCTTTCATTCGCTTGAAAAATAAAATCTTTATGAACCCCGTTCGATGGTCAAAAAAAGAGAAAAAATACTGTGAAAAATATGACAAGGTTATTTGTGTAGTAGATGAAATGAAGGAGAAATTAGCATCAAAATTTAAAATTGATGATAATAAAATGCTGGTTGTTTCAAATCATGAAGAAAAATCTTTTATTGATAATTTTACTAAAAACAGGGCGCAGAAAATTATCGATAAAGATTCTTTTTCAATAACCTATATTGGTGGATTTGGCCCACACCGAGGGTTGGATACCGCTATCAAAAGCATGTCAGCCATTGTTGAATCTATACCAAATGCAATGCTGTTTTTAATAGGGAAGGGGAGTAAAGATGTCGAAAACCAATTAAAAGAAATTGTGAAAGAAAACAAGGTAGAAAATCATGTAAAGATTGTTGGTTACAGACCTTTTAAGGAGGTTTCATCAATTATGAGCTCTTCTTCTATTAATATCATACCTCATAATGCAGATGAGCATACAAATAATACAATACCCCATAAGTTATTTCAAATTATGTTAAGTAATAGTATGTTATTGGTAAGTTCTTGTAAACCTCTAAAAAGGATCGTTGAAAAATATGATGCAGGCTTGGTATTTGAAGCTGGAAATCCACAAGATTTTTCTGATAAAGTAATCGAAGTCTTTACTAACTTTGATGAGATAGCTTATAAAAAGGAAAACGCCTTTACAGCAGTCATGGAAAAAGGTGAAAATTGGGATTCTGAATCTTTAAAGTTGATTCAATTGTATGATAAATTAGAAAGTTGAAAGTATTGATCATAACATATTATTGGCCTCCATCAGGTGGTTCGGGCGTACAGCGCTGGTTAAAATTTGTAAAGTATTTACGAAATTTTAATGTGGAACCCGTTGTGTATACAGCTGATAATCCTAAATATGCTATTCTTGACGAAACACTTCAAAATGAAATACCAACTACGGTTGAAGTGTTAAAACAACCCATAAAAGAGCCCAATAATATCTTAGCATTTTTTGGAAAGAAAAGTAAAAGAACAAGTGCAGGTTTTTTAGATGCAAACCCTTCTTTTTTTGGGAAAATGTTACAATATATAAGAGCCAATTATTTTATTCCGGACGCTCGACAATTTTGGATAAAACCCTCTGTTAAATTTCTTACAGAATATTTATCGAACAATAAAATTGATGTTATTATCACTACAGGGCCACCACATAGCCTGCAT
>Ga0316192_10000485_pt1 | contig 29291 bp, 26 predicted proteins | sample MerIslwburrow_MG_FD_204931 | JGI IMG/M metagenome (GOLD analysis project Ga0316192, IMG submission 204931) | Coastal sediment microbial communities from Maine, United States - Merrow Island worm burrow | ecosystem: Environmental > Aquatic > Marine > Coastal > Sediment | place: USA: Maine...
TTATGCTGAGCAGCATCAGTGGCAGTGCAAGCAGGAGCTTGCTGAGTGTTGTTGTTCTTTCCATCATGGGTGGGGCTTTCCTGCTGCGTTAATTGCCGCTTTGATATGGATAGACTGTTACGATTTGAGGATATTACCATAGCGATAGTGACCAAATAATCCATTTGCATCTCTGTTATTACTTTTGATCCTATTCCGCAAACTCCTCAATTCGCTGTTATTACAAACAGCAACGTGCAAAACTTGCCTCCCAATTTTCCAAAATACAAAGAGCCTGCTGTGACTACTGATTTTTCAACCCTGCCACTGACTGCTGAGATGCTAGCCAATCTCAAATCGCTGGATTACCAAAAGATGACTCCCATCCAAGCAGCCAGCCTGCCTTCACTATTGCAAGGCAAAGACCTGATCGCACAGGCAAAGACTGGCAGCGGTAAAACTGCCGCTTTCGGCATCGGGCTGCTCAGCAAATTGAATGTAGCCAAATACAGAATCCAAGCCTTGGTGCTCTGCCCAACCCGCGAGCTGGCCGACCAAGTAGGCAAAGAGGTGCGACGACTGGCGCGCTGCACACCCAATATCAAGCTGGTCAGCCTCTGCGGCGGCAAGCCCTTTGGGCCACAAGTTGGCTCACTGGAGCATGGCGCTCATATTGCCGTTGGCACGCCCGGTCGAATCTTGAAGCATCTACAGAAAGGTACACTTGATCTGCGCCACATCGAAACACTGGTTCTGGATGAGGCAGATCGGATGCTCGACATGGGCTTTTATGATGACATCGCAACCGTTATTGACCATACACCCAACAAACGGCAAACCCTGCTCTTCTCAGCTACCTACCCCGAGTCCATTAAAGAGATGAGCCAGCAATTTCAGAACGATCCAGTGACGGTGACAGTTGATGCAACGCATAGCGAGTCACACATAAAACAGCACTTCTACGAAGTGGAGAAGGGCCAACGAATCAACACTTTGACCACCCTATTAGCCCAGCATAAGCCAGAATCAACTGTCGTCTTTTGCCACACTCGCCAGCAGTGCCAAGAAGTAGCAGATGAGTTACAACAGCGTGGTTTTGAGGCACTAGCTCTGCACGGCGACCTGGATCAAAAAGAGCGTGATCAGGTACTGGTAATGTTCGCCAACAAGAGCTGTCCCATTCTGGTCGCTACCGATGTCGCCGCCCGTGGACTGGATATTAAAGAGCTACAGGCCGTGATTAACTTTGAACTCTCACGTGATCCTGAAGTACATATCCACCGCATCGGCCGCACAGGGCGTGCCGGTAAAAAGGGCATTGCCATCAGCCTTTTTATTGCTTCCGAAGCCCACCGTGTCAACGCATTGGAAGAGTACCTAAAAAGCCCGATCAAGATAGAAACCCTGAAATGTATTGAGATCGAAGAGGGCTTTAAGCTACAACCACCGATGGTCACCTTCTGTATCGATGGCGGCCGTAAAGATAAAGTCCGTCCCGGTGATATCCTCGGCGCACTTACCGGCGACGGTGGCATACCCGGTGACAAAGTTGGCAAGATTGATATCTTCGATCACATTGCTTACGTTGCCATTGATCGCAGCATCCGCAAAAAAGCGCTTAAACAACTATCGGAAGGAAAAATCAAAGGGCGTAGATTTAAAGTACGGCGGTTGATTTCATTTTCGTAGACTCTAAAGCAAAAACATACCTAATTGACTTACCTGAAGTAATTTGGATTAGATCTAACAGACTGTATTAGATTTTAAATGGTTGAACTCGCAAGCGATAGGAGCCATTAGCCTTTAGCTATTAAATGGGTGCTGCGTGCCAATAAGAGTCATTTAGGTGTGATAAAAAGAGCGAAACTCCATTTTCGCGCTTAGTTGCGAATGATGCGCGGCATCACTTCCACAGAGCATGAATGTTTTGAATATATTTCCAGTTTATAAAGATGTTTTTGGCAGTTTGGCATTTTTATTTTTTGGTGCACAGTCATCTAAGAGCACCTTGATTTTTACGCCATATTACTGCTTAATGACATCTGTTGTTCGTGTCACATGCAAATGGATTTTATGCCAGAGATACAGCTATGCTGTGTTTGACATTAGGCGTTTCGGCAGCACCATCTCTGCTGCAGAGTACTTGAGGAGACTGAACATGCCATTCTTAAAAAAAACTTATTTCGTTATTATCCTGCTATTCACTTGCCTTATATTTTCTGCTGGCGCCAATGCATATTTAATAAAGGATTTCGGATTTACTAATCTTGCCAACGGCGGGCTCAAAGCTAAAGTTCATTCCATATTAAATTTTGACTCAGCCTACGCTCCTGGAAAGTACGACTATGTATACCAAGTCACTAATACAGGTAATGTAGTGATTGATGACTACGGTGTTTTTGCTGGTGCATTGGCAGCAATCAACAAAAACCTCTGTACCATAGCTGCAAATGCCGGGGCATGCGCAGCACCTGGCGCTCTTCCTAACTGGATTAGCAACTTAGCTCGCCCAGATCTTAGCTGGGGCATTAAAATAGCATCTGATGGCCTTGCCATTCCAGCAAACTATAACGTTGTTTGGAGCAAAAATAATGGTTTGGGTATCGGACAGACATTGACTTTCCAGGTGGCCAGCCCAAATCCACCTATAGTAGGCGGGGCATTTATCGACCCGGATGCTACGAGTAGTGGCTTTTACATAAAAGGCAGTGATGGAACAATAGCACAAGCAAATTATGTTCCTGAGCCCTCTGTCCTTGCACTTCTTGTAACTGGGCTGATCGGTAGTAGGTTAGCGCGAAGACGAAATCACAGCGCCTAACAATTGCGTTAACTCAGACAACTGAAAGCGGTGTTCTCATTGTGGTCTTGCTTTATTCGGTTTTGCCACAACAATTCTGCCGTTTTCAGCTGCCGGTTGAACTCGCAGTATTGAAAAGCCATTGGGCTAAACATTTCAGGCAGCGCAATTTCTGTGCTTGATTACCTCTCAGATCACGACCACTTACCTGTATGCTATAACAGCACCTTCTCAACACCACCTTTACGGGCCTTTTCAATAAACACTTTTTGCCACTCTTCACCCAGGTAGGCTTTAGCCAGCTCCACAACCAAAAAGCCCGCTTCCATTCCGGTTTCATCAGCGTAGCGGGAAAGGCCTTGTTGGCAGGCGGGACAGGATGTGAGCAGTTTCATATCGCCACCACCCAGTTGTTCCATGCCCTTCTTTAGCTCTTCTGATTTGCGGAAACGTACTTGGCGGGAGATATCCGGGCGTGAGGTGCCGAGGGTTCCGGCTTCACCACAGCAGCGATCACTGAGCGCCACTTCGGCACCCATGAGTTTGGTTGCCACTTCCAATGGATTTTTATGTTTCATCGGGCTATGGCAGGGATCATGAAAGAGGAAGCGTTGGCCGCTGTCCTCACCCAAGGTAACGCCCTTTTCCAGTAAGTATTCATGAATATCCAACAGGCGACAACCAGGGAATATTTTCTCAAACTCGTAGGTCAACAGCTGATCCATGCATGTGCCGCAGGAGAGCACCACTGTTTTAATATCCATGTAGTTGAGGGTGTTGGCGATACGGTGAAACAGCACGCGGTTTTCCGTGGAGATTTTATTCCCCACATCATGCTGACCCGCTGAGATCTGCGGATAACCACAGCAGAGGTAGCCGGGGGGCAGCACAGTCTCAGCGCCAGTCTCATACAGCATTGCCAACGTAGCCATGGAGATATCACTAAACAGACGCTCGGAACCACAACCAGGGAAGTAGAAAACCGCATCGGAATCATCATTGACCTTTTTGGGGTCACGCAGGATGGGCACTTCACCTTTGGCTTCCAGCCCCAACAGGGCACGGGCTGTAAATTTTGGTACATCCACTCGCAGCGGTCGCCGCACCAGATTGACGATCTGATTTTTTGGTTTGCCGGTAGTGGCCGATGGGATCTGATCTTTGCCGCCCAGCAGCCCCGCAGTTTTTGCTGCGGCATGGGCTATGTTCACGCTCTTGAAGCCCCACTCCGCCAGCCCTTTGCGCATATAGCGAATGGCCGTTGGGTTGGTGGCATTGAGAAATGTGAGGGCCGCCTTGCCGCCCAGACTGGTGCGCTTATGCCCTGAATCTGTCAGTATTTTACGCATACGTACGGTAACGTCGCCGAAGTCGATATTTACCGGACATTTGGTTTCGCACTTGTGGCAGGTGGTGCAATGGTCGGCAATATCATTCATTTCATCGAAGTGACGTAGCGAGAGACCACGCCGCGTCTGCTCTTCGTAGAGGAAGGCCTCTGTAATCAGACCCGTGCCCAGGATCTTATTGCGCGGGGAGTAGAGCAGGTTCGCTCTCGGTACATGGGTCATGCAGACAGGTTTACACTTGCCGCACCGCAGGCAGTGGCGGATATCATCATTCAGCGCACCCAGCTCACTCTCTTCCAGAATGATCGCCTCCTCCTGCACCAAACTGAGAGAGGGCGTATAGGCCTGCTGCAAACCAGAACCCGCTTGTAGCTTGCCTCGATTGAAATGATCTTCAGGATCAACGCGTTCCTTGTATTCAGCAAAGGCCCGCAGTTTTTCTGGCTCCAGGTACTGCACCTTGGTGATACCGATACCGTGCTCACCCGAGATAACGCCGCCCAGCGAGCAGGCCAGTTCCATGACGCGATCAACCACGCGCTCCGCCTCATGCATCATCTCGTAATTTTGTGAGTGAACTGGAATATTGGTATGAACGTTGCCGTCACCCGCATGCATGTGCAGGGCGACAAACAGTCGGGCATTTCGGATCTCTGCATGAATGGCATCCAGCCGATCACGCACGCGCGCCATATCGCGGCCGGGGAAGACTTCATGCAGCTCCTCCATCACCTCTCTTCGGTAGGAGATAACCAGATCCCGCCGCAGCAGCATATCCAACAGGGTGTCGCCCTTCTGCATGCGTTCCTGTTCGGCTTCTGTCAGTAACTCAATATGCGACTGCGCAATTTCACCCACATGCTGGAGGATATTTTTCCAGCGCGTTTGGGCCTGCTGCACAATCTCTTGTGCTGCAGCTCGCTTGGCCTCAACAATGGCACAGTTTTCATCTGACTCTGCCCGGTTGCCCTCCGGGTGAGCCTCTTTCAAATCATGCGCCAGATACGCCAGCACCGCATCGGCAATTTTGAGTTTATTACGGGTGGATAGCTCAATATTAAAACGCTCGATACCACGGCTGTAGTCGGCCAGTTGATCCAGTGGAATCACCACATCTTCGTTGATCTTGAAGGCATTGGTGTGTGCAGAGATGGCGGCTGTACGAGAGCGATCGGCCCAGAAACGCTTTCGGGCTTCAGCGCTGACAGCAATAAAGCCCTCGCCATCGCGGGCATTGGTCAGCCGCACCATCTCGGAAGCGGCCACACCTACCGCATCGATATCGTCACTGGCAATATCGGCGATCAGCACCATCTTTGGTTGTTCACGACGCGGGGCCTTGCTGGAGTACTTCACCGCTTTTATGTAGCGGTCATCCAGATGCTCCAGCCCAGACAACACCACTTTGCCCTGTCCCTTCAGATAATCAATAATCTCCACAATAGCTGGAACCGCACCTGCCAGATCCGCGCCAAAAAACTCCAGGCAGACCGTGCGCATCTCGGTAGGCATGCGATGCAGTACAAAACGGGCGGAGGTAACGATGCCGTCACAGCCCTCTTTCTGAATGCCCGGCAGACCACTGAGAAACTTGTCTGTAACATCCTTGCCCAACCCTGCTTTGCGGAATGAGGCACCGGGAATTTCCAGAAACTCTGGCTCACCTATTGGGGTTTTTCCATCGGTCTGATAACGGTTGATCTGGAAGCTGACCAGCTCCTGTTCATGGATTTTGCCCAGGTTGTGATTGAGGCGCACGACGCTCAACCAGGTCGCGTCTGGCATTACCATGCTCCAAGAGGCCAGGTTATCCAGGGTAGTACCCCAGAGCACGGCCTTCTTGCCACCGGCATTCATCGCAATATTGCCGCCGATGGTGCAGGAGTCCTGCGAAGTGGGATCAACAGCAAAGGCCAGCCCCTGGGTTTCAGCCAGATCAGAGACCCGACGGGTCACCACGCCGGCACCCACAGTGACGGTCGGCACCTTGCCCTCTACTCCAGGCAGCTCGACATATTCAATTTCACTCAGCTGATCCAGCTTTTCTGTGTTGATAACAGCGCATTGTGCATGCAACGGTACAGCACTGCCTGTATAGCCAGTACCACCGCCACGAGGGATAAGATTGAGTCCGGCATCAATACAGGCACGGACAATGGGGGCCACCTCTCGCTCAGTATCAGGCAGCACCACTACGAAGGGGTGCTCTACTCGCCAGTCGGTCGCATCTGTGGCATGCGAGACACGCGCCAGACCGCCAAAATCAATATTATCTTTCCGCGTTACTTTGGTCAGGCACTGACTGGCCTTTTGGCGCAGTTGTAAATTTGCCTCCAGCCCATCGGCAAATTTCGCCACCGCGGCTCGAGCTGCCTGCAACAGTCGGATGGCCTGCTCATTGCCATCGGTACGCGCCTCAAACTGATCCAGCCGATGTTTCAGCGCGCCAATCAAAGCCTCTCTGCGCTGCGAGTCTTCTTCCAAATCTTCTTGCAGATAAGGGTTGCGACAGATAACCCACATATCGCCCAAAACCTCATACAGCATGCGGGCAGAGCGACCTGTACGGCGTGAGCCACGCAGCTCTTCAATGAGTCCCCACATCTCTTCGCCAAGATAGCGAATGACAATTTCACGATCAGAAAATGATGTGTAGTTATAGGGAATTTCGCGGATGCGTTGCTGTGCAGTCATAAGCTGTGGATATGAGTTTTGGGTTGGGCAGGAATTGATCGGATATAATACCATGCTCTCGAAACACGATAGAAGCCAGTACTCTATCATGATAATTATTTAGGACTCAGCACTTAATGAGCAACACACTCAACGGCGTATTTCTGGATCTTGAAACAGTCGATCAGGCTGACTTGGATCTCTCTAAGCTGAAACAGGCTCTACCCCATTGGCAGTTCCATGCCGCAACAGCCAGGAATGAAACAGCTGAGCGTATTCGGGATGCTGCTATCGTCATCTCCAACAAGGTTATTTTGGATCGTGACACGCTGCATCAGGCCAAGCAACTACGGCTGATCTGCATCGCCGCAACAGGCACTAATAATGTAGACCTGGAGGCAGCTCGTGAATTTGGCATCACCGTTACGAACGTTACGGGATATGGCACGCCCTCAGTCGTGCAGCATGTTTTTAGCTTGATGCTGGCGCTCACAACTCGCCTTGCAGATTATAACCAAGCTGTTATCAGCGGTGCCTGGCAACAGAGCAGCCAGTTTTGTCTGCTCAATTTTCCCATCCATGAACTGGCAGGAAAAAACCTGGGGATTATCGGATATGGCGAACTCGGTCGCGCCGTGGCTGAGGTGGCAAAAGTCTTTGACATGAAGGTTCTGATCACCCAACGCCCAAGGAGTGACTCACAGACAGATCGCATTCCTTTGGCAGAGTTGCTGCCACAGGCTGATGTGTTAACTCTGCATTGCCCACTGGCTGACAATACTAAAAACCTGATCGGGCAGAAGGAGTTGGCCCTGATGAAAAAAGAGGCTCTGCTGATCAACACCGCACGCGGCGGTATTGTCGATGAAGAGGCATTGGCTTCGGCACTGCGATTGGGAAAGATTGGAGGTGCCGGGGTGGATGTATTGATTCAGGAACCGCCAGTGAAAGGCAACCCACTGTTGGAACCTGATATTCCAAACCTGATAGTCACCCCGCACATTGCCTGGGCCAGTCGTGAATCCCGTCAAAGACTGGTGGATGAATTAGTTGCCAATATTCAGGCTTATCTCCAGGGTGAAGTTAGAAATCTTATTGTTTAAGGAAAATCCTTATCCAGCTTTTCTGCTTCCAGTTTATCTTTTATGACACAAGCCGCAGCAAAGTTACCCTCTTCTTCAGTCTCCAATGAATAGCAACGAACAACTTCAACAACAGCCGAGAGCGGTGGAGTGATACTTTTGCCTGGCACAATCACAATAGACATACGTGTACCCGCCTTTACCTCATGATCCAACCACAATAACAGCCCATCACCACTAAGATTTTTAACGATTGCACCTGCGGTCTCATCTGAACCTTCAATACGAAACCGTGCAGGGCACTCAACATCCATACGAAAAAAATTTCTGTTATCAGAATGTGGCAGCATAGTCATATATTCCCCAATTTCAGTTAACACCTAAATCCTGCGCATATTTACAGGATTTGGATCACATTAAGCATTTCTGCCCTTGGTAAAATACTGTAGACCGTCAGAGCGATTTGTCACCCCATCCAGCAAGAATCTTCATACTAATCCGGTTCATTTCAGCAGCACGCTGGGCGCTGCCGGCTTCGGTGTAACACCGCAGTTCAGGCGCATTGCCTGATGGCCGCAGGTGCATCACCTCATCACTGTCAAACGTAATGCGTAGGCCATCAGTCGTATCAAAGCTTTTTACTGCACCAAAGCCCTTTCCGAAGAGGGCTTCTACCGCCTGTTTATCCTGATCAAAATCTCCACTGCTTAAGGCAGCAATCCGCTCACTGCTTAATTCAGTGGGGAAATTTTTCAGGCGGTCACTATGAGTAAAGCGTTGAGGCAACTGCATCAGCAACTGTGAAACTGAGGCGTTTACTTCCTTAGCCAATAGCAACACAGCCAAAGGGACAATCAGGGCATCACGAGTTGGGAGTGCAGACAAACAAGTATCATTCTGCTCGATAGCTGTTGCCGAAAGAAAGCCCCCATTGGCCTCATAACCCACAACATTTTGAAAGCCCTCGCTAAGCGCTGACTGCATCGCTTCAATGACATACGGCGAACCAATTCGAGTGCGATCCACCCGATCAAACCAGCCGCATTTCTCCACGGCACTGTTGCTGCTGACCGGCGTGACCACACACTTCGCACCCAAATATTTAGCGCATAACACCCCCGCCACATCACCGCGCAACCAGTTGCCCTGCTCATCGCTGATCAAAGGCCGATCACCATCACCATCAGCTGAAATAATCGCATCAAATTTGTGAGTTAGCGCCCACTCGCTTGCAAGCTCAATATCTTCGGGACGAACCGCCTCTGTATCGACAGGGATAAATATTTCAGAGCGGTTCAGCCGGGTGACATCTGCACCCAATCCTTCAAGCACCTCTCCCATCACCTGACGGGCAACTGATGAGTGCTCATAGAGACCTACACTAAAACCCTGAAGCGCATCATTTGGGAAAAAATCCAGGTATCGCTGAACATAGACTCGGTAGGCTTCGGGGTTCTCCTGCGATAGCACGGGCGCTATTTTTAGCATTCCATCCGGGGAGAATAGATCTGCCGGAAGCGCAACCTGCTGGGAGCGGATCGCCGCCTCGTCACGCTTCAGGATTTCACCATCTGGCCTGTTAAATTTGATACCGTTGCGGTCATCGGGGATGTGGCTCCCCGTTACCATCAAGCTGGGAATAGCATGGTTGATACCATAAAGCGCCAGCGCAGGGGTCGGAATAAAACCGCAATTAACCGGCTCATAACCCAAAGCCTCAATAGCCAATATTGCCGCACCCATTATGCGGGGCGTGCTGGATCGATAATCCCCTGCAACAGCCACCTGTGATCCCGCTGCAATATCTCCCTGCACCGCAAGATATTGCAGAAAGCCAAGAGTGTAAGCATAGCAGATCCGGTCAGTCATATCAGACACCAACCCTCGCGCGCCACTGGTGCCAAATCCTACTCCGCTCTGCGCCATGAGTTCTGCGATGCCAATCTGTTCTTGTTTTTTTGTCACAGTTGCTGCTCCTATTCAATGGTCAACGCATGCCAAATTGCACAACATTCAAATATTTTTTAGATTAAAATTACGCCCAAATTTAACACTCCAGAGGTTGTAATGGGAACTCCTGTCAGAATTATTATCACCATCTGCATATTGGCTATTCTGGTCTTTTTGGCTGCCGCTACCTTTTACCCCGCATCATTGGATATGGATAGCTACAATCAGCCCTCTAGCAGCAAACCCAGGTAGTTGCTCCTCGCAAGCAATGAAGCTTTTTTCCATCTGCTGCATCCTGCTATCTGCGGGGATGCTCCCAACCGCCATTGCCAAACCACCAGCTACCGCATACTTTCAAAACATGTCTCTATTTTGGTCACAGCTGTACGGCGATGGCGGCCACACCCTCTATTGCAATCAGCTATTTGGTTCCAAAAAAGGTCGCCAGATCAATATCGAACATGTTTTCCCCATGGGTTGGGTCACCAAGGCACTCAACTGCGGAAGCAGAAGCCAGTGCCGCACCACAAGCCCCCGATTCAATCAGATAGAGGCCGACATGCATAACCTCTATCCAGCACAAGCCAACATCAATAAAGCACGGGGCAGCCAGGCTTATGGAATGGTGCAGGGAGAGCCGCGCCAATTTAGTCGATGCGACTTTGAGATTGATCTCCAAAAGCGTCGCGTAGAGCCTCGGCCAGCAGTGCGCGGCAACATTGCCCGAGCCATGTTTTACATGCAGGCCACCTACAAATTAACGCTCTTTTCCCGGCAGGCAGACTTACTGAAACAGTGGCACAGTGAAGATCCACCTGATCATGAAGAGTTGCGCCGCAACCAAATCATTGAGCGGATTCAAGGACGACGAAATCCTTTTATTGATCATCCAGAGCAGGTTGAGTCACTCCAATTTTAGCGATCAATAGTGATAGGCTGACTCAATATGTTCTCGGGTCAGAATGCCATATATCCGATGCCCACCTGCGGGAGTTTTGGACTCTATGTAAAGAGATTCAACCGACTGCTCATCCAACTGCTCCAGCGCCTCTTGCAGGCTGGCCTGAAGATGAATGGGGGCAATCTGATCCCGACGGGCAGGGATCTTCATCAGATCAATCTCCTCTATTCCCCCCTCTTCAGCCTCTGCATTTTGAATGTGACGTGCCAGATCGACAGCATACATCAATGCCAGAGGGTTACCATTCTCTTCAATAAGAAGCCACTCTGGTTTTTCTGCCAGTAGCCTTTCTGCCTCTTCCCTGTGAATGCAGCGATCATGTCGTACAAAATGCTTTTGCATTGCACTACCGACACCAATACGCCGAAGTGCCTGGAGCACCGGGCTGGTGCGGTAATCAAACCCGGATGAGCGGAGCAGGGTAATAAAGATTGATTCCTTGCCAAACAGTTCACTGGCCGTCAAATTAGCCACCACAATGGCCAGCATGCCTGGCATTACCACTGCCGGGTTGTATGTCAGTTCCAACATGGCCGTCAGCCCTGCCAGTGGAGCCTGCAAACTGGCACCCATCATGGCCCCCATGCCCAGCAGTACATAAAAGGTTGTGCTGGAGCTCATCTCAGGAAACCAGAAATTCATCACATTACCTGCAATACCTCCGATAATCGCCCCCATAAATAGCGACGGTCCCACCATGCCCGCAGGCACTCCAAGTCCACCACAAGCTGATGTCGCAATCACTTTGCAGCAGAGGATGAGCAGCAACGCTGACAAAGCATACTCTCCCATCAGCGCGCTGGTCACCGTGTCATAACCCACCCCCATCACCTCTGGTGCAAACAGCGCACAGATGCCCACCACCAGACCAGCCATCGTGGTCTGCCACCAGAAAGGATAGGATTTGCCAAACTTGGAAAAGATCTGGCTAAGATGGATAAAACAGGCTGCAAGGGCGCCGGTCATAAAGCCCAGCATCACCACTGCGGGCATCTCCAGCAGTGACCCCATCTCGTACGCTGGCACTACAAAAGCGGGGGCCGAACCCAAAAAGAAGATAGAGACTGCGTTGCCACTCACTGCTGCCAGCATGACAGGTAAAAAGCTGACCAACGTATACTCCATCATCACCACTTCCAAAGCAAAGATGACACCGGCCAGCGGGGTATTAAATGAAGCGGCAATGGCCGCAGCCACACCGCAACCCACCAGGGTGCGAATGCTGTTATTTGGCAAAGAAAGCCGCTGCCCCAGCAGGCTTCCCGCCGCAGCCCCAAGGTAGACATGCGGCCCCTCACGACCCACGGATTGACCACTGACCAACGCAATTGCCGCCCCAGCAAACTGCAGCAGAAATTCACGAAAGCCGATATACCCCTGGTGGTAGGTTAGCCGCTCCAACACCCGACCTACGCCCATCAAGGTCTGTCCATTGGCCGCCTTGTGAAACAGCAACCCAATTATCAAACCTCCCAGAATAGGCAGGAACAATCGTAACCAACCGGGCAACCCTTCAAAATTTTCATCATATTGACCCGGCAGCACGCTCGCCAACGTTCCCTCTACCGCAAAGCGAAAAACCACAATAACGCCGCCCGCCAGAATACCTGCCAGCAGTCCCATCATTACCAGCATGAGCAGGGCATCAGGTCGGGATAGGTGTATCCGAATCTGCTCCAGACGATGGTGAAGCCAATCCTTCATTTAATTTTATTTCTCCAACAACAAAGAAGGGGGTTGCATATCATAAGCTGCCACCCGGCAGAATATGAATTTTATTCGCTAATATGGAATTCACAACGGCTCAAACGCCGATAAGTTTAGATCTCACTCAAAATTCACGCCACCCGGTTGGATACCTGTGCAAAACAGACGTAATATAGACCGGGTAATTTTTCTCTAGGGCTTAATCATGCAAATAACGAAAGATCGCGTTGTCACCATTGAGTACACAACAACAGATAAAGATGACCAGATCATCGATACCACTGACAACATTGAGAACCACTCCTTTATCTTTGGCAGAGGGAATATTTTTAAAACCGTTGAAGAGGCCATGGAAGGTCGTTACAAAGGTGCCCAACTAAATCTTACCCTGAGCCCTGAGCAGGCCTATGGGGTGCGTGATGAAAGCCTCATTAAACAGGTGCCACGCCAGCGGGTTCGAGTACCCGATGGTGATCTGGAAATTGGTTTCAAACTGAAAGGCAATGACAGAGATAACTCGACTCCCATCACTGTCGTCGCTTTTGACGATGAGACCGTCACCTTGGATGCCAATAATCCACTTGCTGGGTTAACAGTTAACATTAAGATCGTCGTTGTGGATGTGCGCGAGGCGGATGAAGAAGAGTTGAAAACCAACAAGGTGACACCCAAGAGCGGGCGACCCACCAGCGTTGAAGTTGCATTTGGTTAAAAACGCATTTTAAACATAGGGCGGGATTCACCCGCCTTATGTTTTGAGGCTATTAGGCTTAACCACTCTTCAGCCAGGCACTGGCTAGAATTACTCCACCGGTAGCACCTAGAATAGCGCTAATGGTTGGGATTGATGAGACAGCAATGGCAGCGCCTGGACCAACGGTCAGCAACAACGCAGCGGTGATTATCATAGAGCCACCGCAAATAGCCGCAACTGTACACTGACTGGCTTGTTTAGCATCCTTTCTTAGCTGCTCCAGCTCATCTGATTTCCACTTCAGTTCCAGATTACCTTCTGCTGCATCCTTGATAACACGATGCGCCAGTAGCGGCAGCTCGGGCAGGTTTTCTGAGATCTGCGGCAGCGTCTCTTTCACTCGATCGGCAAAAGCCTTTGGGCCAATCTGCTCATTCAGCCAGCGCTCAAGGAAAGGTTTGGCCGTAGCCCACAGATCCAATTCTGGATAGAGTTGACGGCCAACACCTTCAACATAAACCAGCGTTTTCTCCAGCAGCACCAGCTGAGGCTGCACTTCCATATCGAAGCGGCGGGCAGTCTGGAACAGATTTACCAGAAAATGAGCAAAGGAGATCTCACCCAACGGACGATCATAGATGGGCTCACAGACAGTGCGGATGGCAGCCTCAAATTCATCAACCCGGGTTGTTTTTGGCACCCAGCCGGAGTCCACATGCAACTGCGCAACCTTACGGTAATCACGATTAAAAAATGCCAGCAGGTTTTCAGCAAGGTATCGCTGGTCATCTGTGGTGAGGGTGCCCATGATGCCAAAGTCCACCGCAATATATTGCCCCTCTGGGCTGACAAATATATTGCCGGGGTGCATATCGGCATGGAAAAAGTTGTCACGGAAAACCTGGGTAAAAAAGATCTCCACCCCCAGTGCACCAAGCCGCTCCAGGCTAATACCTTGCTCTTTGAGTGATGCCACATCACTCACCTGAGTGCCGTAGATACGCTCAATCACCATAACGTTGGTCTTGGTGAGTTCCCAATAAATCTGCGGCACGAACAGGATGGGGCTATTGTCCCAATTGCGGCGCAACTGGGAGGCATTGGCTGCCTCGCGGGTCAGGTTCAGCTCATCAGAGATGGTGCGATCGTAATCTTCAACCAACGCCAGTGGTTTCAAGCGATGCGCACCCTCCCAAAATCGGTTGGCCAATTTTGCAACGGTGTAGAGAATACTGAGATCACGACGGATGGTTTTTTCAATACCGGGGCGCAGTACCTTCACCACAACATCATCGCCATTTTTGAGTTTGGCCGCATGCACCTGCGCTATGGAGGCTGATGCCAGCGGGGTCTCTTCAAATGACTCAAAGATCTCTTCGATCTGTTGACCGTACGCCTCTTCGATAATGCTGCGTGCCTGAGATCCGGAAAAAGGAGGAACAGCATCCTGCAACTTGGCCAGCTCTTCCGCAACATCCTCATCCAGCAGGTCGCGCCGGGTTGAGACAATCTGTCCAAATTTGATAAAGATTGGCCCCAGATCTTCCAGTGTCTGGCGAATGCGCACCGCAAAGGGTGTGCGTTTATTCTGGCGAAACCAATAGAAAGGGGAGAGGTAGAGTAAAAAACGTACGGGGCGGAATAGGTGAGTCGCCAGCACAACTTCATCCAGACCGTGGCGTATCAATACCCTGTTGATATAGAGCAGGCGCAAAGCCTGGGCAGGATGAATCACAGTTATTTCTCGTTATTATTTAGCGTAGCCTGGTTACGCAGACGATCTATTCTTGCCTGAAGGCGGTCAAAGTCATCTCGCAAGGTGTCGATCTTGGAAACAAAGTCCTGAACTTCTGGTCGCTCTGGCAGCAGTTTGCTCTCAGTCTGTATGTATTGCGCAATGCTTTTCCCAATACTATCTACCGTACGACGGCCCCGATCTGCAATAAACCGAGCTCCATCCACGATATCATGAGCAACAAAGTCACCCATGTGCGCAGCCAGATGTTCTTCCCAATCAATGTTCAGCGCGCCAAGAATCTCACCAAAACGGCGTCCAAGTTCTGTGTCTCCAGTGATCGAAACCTGCCCGGAAAAGAGTTGATCAACAGCCTTTTCATTAGCTGTGCTCAAACGAGCCAATGCCATGGGGGAGCCACGCAATACGCACTCTGGCTCACCTTCGTACATGCGCAGCACCTGCAAACGACCAGGCCCTGGGATGAGGAACATGCGGATCTCAGGCCCGGCAATCTCTAATGCAATTGCACGCCCATGCAGTTTTGCCAGTGCGGCGGCTGCCTTTGGATCCAAAGTAACATACTGGTTCAGAGCTTCTTCCAGCCCTGCAAATGCAAGCTCTGGGATACTCATTAGAATTTAAACCCACGGTGAACGGCAACCACACCACCGGTCAGGTTGAAAAAGTCTGTGTTTTCAAATCCAGCCTTATCCATCATCCCTTTGAGGGTTTCCTGATCTGGATGCATACGAATGGATTCAGCCAGGTAGCGGTAACTCTCTTCATCATTGGCTACAAATTTGCCAATCTTTGGCAGCAGCTTGAATGAGTAGAAATCATAGGTGCTTTTCAGCGGCTGCATCTCAACCTTTGAAAACTCCAACACCAGCAAGCGACCGCCTGGCTTCAATACTCGGTACATGGAGTTTAGCGCCAGCTGTTTATCCGTAACATTGCGCAGACCAAAGGCGATGGTCACACAGTCAAAGTGGTTATCAGGGAAGGGGAGGTACTGGGCATCTGCCTGAACATAACGCACATTGCCCACCAGACCATCATTAGCCATACGCTGACGACCCTGTTCCAACATGGCGGCATTGATGTCGGAGAAGACAACTTCCCCCTTTGGGCCAACCAAACCAGCAAAGCGGGCTGAGAGGTCACCCGTACCTGCAGCCAGATCCAGCACCTTTTGCCCTTTACGCACACCCGCCAGCTCGATGGCATAGCGTTTCCAGAGGCGGTGGACACCGAACGACATGAGATCATTCATGATGTCATAACGGGAGGCGACCGAATCAAATACCTGGCGTACACGCCCGGCTTTCTCTGCGCTATTTACCGTTTCATATCCAAAATGGGTGCTGTTGTTTTCCGTCATGACTGTTCTCTTTGGTGAATCAATATTGTGTAGTAAATGGCACTTAGAGCTTAATGCGGCAGGCGATTAACACCAGCTGTCTTTAGATCGGCCAGATACTGGGCCCAATTTTGCTCCTGGTCGGTGCATAGGTGGTAGAGGTTGTCCCATGTGTAATAGCCGGTATTATGACCATCATCAAAGTGCAGCAATACGGCATAGTTACCAACCGGTTCAATCTTGGTGATATTCACATGCTCTTTGCCAATCTGCAGCGTAGCCTCTTCTGGACTGTGTCCCTGCACCTCGGCAGAGGGGGAAAATACCCGCAGGTATTCACAGGAGAGTTCATAGCTTGAGCCATCCTGAAAAGAGAGCGTCAACATACGCTTATCACGATTTAGTTTGATTTCTGTGGGTGTGTATTGGGACATAACAAATACCTGGGTCTATAGGATATAACGGCTTAAATCTTCATCTGATGCCAGCTCAGAAAGGTGAGCATCTACATACGTCGCATCAACAACAATGGTTTGACCTGACAGTTCAGAGGCTTCATATGAGATATTCTCTAGCAGTCGCTCCAGAACCGTGTGTAACCGGCGAGCACCGATATTTTCGGTACGTTCATTCACTTGCCAGGCGATCTCAGCCAGACGCGTAACGCCCTCATCTGCAAACTCCAGCGTAACCCCTTCTGTTGCCATCAAGGCTCGATACTGATCTGTGAGCGATGCATCAGGTTCTGTGAGGATACGGGTAAAATCTTCTGTGGTTAATGCATCCAGCTCAACTCGTATCGGCAGACGTCCCTGAAGTTCTGGGATCAGATCCGATGGTTTTGACAAGTGAAAAGCACCGGAAGCTATAAACAGGATATGGTCTGTTTTGATCATCCCCTGCTTGGTGGAAACAGTGCACCCTTCAACCAATGGCAGTAAATCACGTTGCACACCTTCGCGGGAGACATCCGGGCCGCCATATTCTGAGCGGCTGGCAACCTTATCCAGCTCATCCAGAAAGACGATGCCATTCTGCTCGACCATCTCTACTGCGCGCAGCTTGAGATCTTCCTCATTGATACGCTTGGCGGCCTCTTCATCTTCCAGCAGTTTAAGTGCATCTTTGATACGCAGTTTGCGCTGGCGGGTTTTGCTAGAACCCATATTTTGAAACATCCCCTGAAGTTGATTGGTCATCTCCTCCATGCCGGGAGGAGCCATAATCTCAACCCCCAACGGTGCACTGCTGACTTCAATCTCGATCTCTTTATCATCCAGATCACCAGCACGTAGCTTTTCACGAAATTTCTCACGGGTGTTGGAGCTGGTTGTCGGTGCTGGCTGGCTATCCGATTCAAAACTGGAGGGCGTTGGCGATGGCAGCAATGTCTCTAATACTCGTTCTTCAGCCGCTTGCTTAGCGGGTTCCCTGACCTTTTCAATCTCTGCTTCACGCACCATTTTGACTGCGGAGTCAGAAAGATCACGAATAATGGATTCAACATCGCGACCCACATAGCCCACCTCGGTGAACTTGGTGGCTTCAACCTTTAAGAAGGGCGCATTGGCCAGTTTTGCCAGACGACGGGCTATCTCTGTTTTACCGACACCTGTTGGGCCGATCATAAGGATATTTTTAGGCGTGATCTCATTTCGTAGCTCACCGGAAACCTGGGCACGACGCCAGCGGTTTCGCAGGGCAATAGCCACAGATCGTTTGGCAGCCGCCTGACCGATAATATGTTTATCCAGTTCCTGGACAATCTCTTGGGGGGTAATTTCAGACATACATTCTGGCTCTATTCAGCTTCCAGCTCTTCGAGAACTAGGTTGTGGTTAGTGTAGACACAAATATCAGCCGCAATACCGAGGCTCTTTTCTACGATCTCACGGGCGCTCAGGTCGGTGTTATCCAGCAAAGCGCGCGCTGCTGATTGGGCAAAGGAGCCACCAGAACCAATGGCCATCAGGCTATCTTCCGGCTCAATCACATCACCGGTTCCCGAAATAATCAACGAAGCCTTGGAATCAGCAATACAGAGAAGCGCTTCAAGCCGGCGCAAAGAACGATCTGTGCGCCAATCCTTTGCCATCTCCACGGCAGCACGCGTTAGGTGGCCATGATGCTTTTCCAGCTTGCCTTCAAATCGCTCAAATAGGGTAAAGGCATCGGCTGTAGCACCCGCAAAACCTGCTAATACACGCTCTTTGTAAAGCAGCCGAACCTTACGTGCATTGCCTTTCATAACGGTATTGCCCATAGAGACCTGACCGTCGCCCCCTATCACAACCCGTCCATTTCGACGAACTGAGAGAATTGTTGTGCCCTTCAATGGCTCCACATTATGGCCCTTTAAAATTTGGAAACCGCCGATTGTACCCGATTAATGTGAAAGGAACGAAACTAGGTGCGTAAATCTTAACTGAAACGTACGAATCTTAGGTGTAATCCACCTAGGAATTGCACCTTACGTCGCCTAATCTTATATATAGATAGCGCTTGCAGCCTGATTTTTTTTGGGCAGTGCGTCACACTTTAAAACCCAATGGAATCCCAATAAATGAAAGAAAATACCGCCATTTTATCTGCAGAGCCTCGCCAGGCTGATCGGTACGAACCCTTTCAGAGCCGGAAAGGAAAACTAAGCCTCGTTGTTGAGGGGCAGACTCAAGCACATGATGTGCAAATATTACGGGATATTTCCCCATTCGGGTTAGGCGTTGAGGCAAGCCTGCTGATAGAGGCAGGAAAACGCATCCATTTAACCTATGAAGAGGCTGATTTATCGCTGGCGGTTGTTGGCACTGTCGCCTGGCACCGCAAACCGGCTGGCGTTACAGCAGATGCATCCAGACTTGAGCAATACCATCTGGGGGTGGAGCTCTGTCCAGCCAATATTGCGAAGAATGTCCATTTTTTTCGTTATTTGTCAGGCGTGCGGTAGCCTTTTAAAACAACAACAGGTCTCATCAAAAAGGACTCGTTGGCTTTTAAATATCCACCATAAGTTGCTGCAAAAGAGATAAAACCGAGTTGGTCTCAAAAGGTTTATCACAAATCGCAGAGACACCTGATTGCCGCACTGCCGTCAATCGACTCTGATCCGTCTCACTGGTTACCATGATAATAGGGATAGAGCTTTGCGAACTCTCATTCCGCACGTATCGAACCAGCTCCTGGCCATCCACTTCTGGCATGTTGTAATCTGTGACCAGCAAATCAAAGTAGTCAGCCTGTAATTGGTCGATCGCCTCCTTACCATTTTCCACTTGTATAATCTTTTCAATACCAATATTACTTAATACTTTGGAAATATGGTTGCGGGACATCGCGCTATCATCCACTACCAGCGTCTTAATAGCAGCAGGGTTGATATCTTCCAATAGATCTGTATTTGGAGTTATATAATCCGCTGTCGCACAGAGCGCACGCTTCAAATCATCAGTCTCAAAAGGCTTGGGCAGAAGCGCAATAGCACCAGCCTGTCGAATAGGCTCAAGATAGTGCTCATCAGTTTCACTAGAGACAAGCATAAAGGGGATGTCCATCAGTTCCGGTGTATTTCGCATTGTCTTAACCAGATCTGTCCCCGTCATATCCGGCAGGTGCATCGCGCTGATTATTAAATCTGGCTTCTCTTCTGGCATCGCCGCCAGTGCGCTTGCGCCCTCCTTCTTCCATGACGGATCCACGACTCCTGCCTCTTCCAAGCGTTCGCAAATAATCCGACCTTGGGTGCTTGAGGGCTCTACCAGCATGACAAACAGTTCAGACAGGGTTAATGTTTCCATACAAAGTCAGCCATTTTATTATCGTTATCGGTAACGCATTTTAATTTCAAGGAATTCATCAATATTCTCTATCAAGATATCAATCAACTTGGGGTCAAATTGTTTGCCCCGTTCCTCTTCAATATAGGCAAGTATTTCAGATAATACCCACTCTTTTTTATAGACACGCTCGGTTGCCAAAGCATCAAAAACATCCACCAGCGTTACGATACGTCCAAACACATGAATTTCATCGCCTGAAAGACCTTGTGGATAGCCTGTGCCATCCCATTTTTCATGGTGTTGATAGGCGATAATGGCCGCTGCCTGAAGAACATCCCGCTTCGAATGGCTAAGCATTCTATAGCCAATCGAGCAATGATTTTTCATCACCTCATACTCTTTTTCAGTCAACTTACCCGGTTTAAGCAGGATTGAGTCTGGTATGCCCAGTTTGCCAATATCATGCAGAGGTGCAGCTATAGCTAAAACCTCTATCTCTCTTTCTGACAGGCCATACAAACCACCCAATAATTGGCTGTATTTGGTAACACGCAAGGTATGATTATTCGTATCCTTGGATCGCTGCTCCTCAATAACACCCATGGTAAAGATGGTTTCCTGAAGGGTATCTTCTATTTCATTAGAGAGTTCCTCCAACTCGATATTCTTCTTTTCAATAACGTCTTGGCGATGAATGACCTCTTCAGTAAACAGGTTGATCTCTTTGGCTACATGCTCAAATTCAAGGCACTCAAACTCATTGGCATCAATAGGAATATGAGTGTGATAGGCATTCTCGCCTTTCTTGATCAGAACATTTAACGGGTCTTGCACATAGCGCTGGATCGTTCTGAAATTATTAATAACAATCAAGAAAATAAAAGAAAAAGTAACAAAACCCATCGCAGCCAACAGCTTGGCCGTCGCATTTCTATATTCTGTAAGATCAAGCTGCAAATCCACTGCACCCAGCACGGTACCCTCTTTTACCTCATGGCATTTTAGGCAGTTCAGTGGGGCCCCAGTAGAAGCTACAAATGGCACGATAGCTCTTAAATAGGGTTCTATCTCAATATCATTCAGAATAAAAACCGGCTGGCCCGTCTTAAACGCCTGCTCAGTTACATGGTCATGCTCTTTCTCCAGCCAGAGACCCGGGCCAAACTGTTCCATAACCTCTTTTGATCTAACAATGGCAACACTATTAACCAACGTCAGCCCTTTGATTTCAGCAAGAAAATAATCCCGTTTGCCCATGATCTCTGCCCTCATATGCGAGGTGAGACCAGCCTTTACCACTTCAGAAATAGCCAGCGCCTTATCTTCAATAATCATCACTGAAATGCTTCTGAAATTCACGGTGAGTATCACCAGCGTTGCCAGAGAAAGCAGCATCAGAAAAGCCATCAGGTTTTTCAGCGTAATGTGTTTAATGGTTGGTTTTTGCGTAGTCATCTGATTTTATGAAGCGCTTATAATTACCTTACTATAATAGTGTATATTATACGCTATTATTGCTTTTAGTCATTTTTTACGCCGCGCTCTTGGGTGCGCCTTATCATAGACCTTGGCAAGATGCTGGAAATCGAGGTGGGTATAGATCTGGGTTGTACTGATATCCGCATGCCCCAGCAGCTCTTGCACAGCCCGCAAATCACCTGAAGATTCAAGCAGATGGCTGGCAAACGTATGGCGCAGCATATGAGGGTGAACATCTGTTGGCACACCTCTCTCCAGCGTTAATTTATGCACACGTTGCTGAACCGTGCGAGGGGAAATGCGTTTACCGTACTGACTGACAAACAGCGCCGACTCACCAGGAGAGACCATCCCAGAACGCACAATGAGCCATCGCCCCAGGCTTTGTCGCGCCTTTTCACCAATGGGAACACGCCGGGTTTTAGCTCCTTTACCTGTCACCTCAACCATGGCATCAGAGAGATCTATATCAGTCAAATTTAGTGATACAAGCTCACTCAGCCGCAGACCCGATGAGTAAAAAAGCTCCATCATAGCCAAGTCTCGTACGATTAAAGGCTCATTGCTGGGCTGATCTAAGAGACTCCCCAGCTGGTCAGCATCCAATACCGGGGGCAATTTTCGCTGCGACTTGGGCGGACGCACACCCTGGGCCGGATTATTATCCGCTTGCTTTTCACGCTGTAGATAACGAAAGAAGGTGCGCAGGGAAGAGAGTTCACGTTGCAGGCTGCTGCCGGACATACCCTGCCGGTGCCGTGTGGCGATAAAGCTACGAACATGATGCTGATTGAGGTCAGACCATGCTGCAATACCCTTTGTCAGGCACCACTCTTTGATGCGCTGTAGGTCACGCCGATAGTTACTCAGGGTGTGGGATGACAGGCGACGCTCGTGGCACAGATGGTTGAAAAAGTGATCAAGCCAGATTTGAAACTGCATTTCTGACTGTGCGCCCATGGCTGCCGAGGCTATGCGCCAGGCTCCGATACCATCTCCAGCCTTTGGCTCACCACTTCACCCAAACGGCTCAGAAACTCTGTACTCATATCGCAGTGAAAGCGCTCTTCATCATTGCTGCCAATTGCCAACATGCCCGCAATACTCTTATTCTTTATAGGAATCAATGCAGTGGAGCGTATTCCATCAGCTTCAGCATCAAACAAAAAACGCTGTTGCTCTGGGCTTAAAGACCCACACAATGGCCTGTTTTTCTGAAAAAAGTCTTGAAAATGGTTGAGGGCCTCCTGCTCCGAAAGCTCCAAAACAGAAGGGTCTTCCAACTCAGCAGGGGTAAACAATCTCAACTCTACACAATCTGCTTTAAATTCAGCATGCAGCTGATCCTCCAGCACATTGAGCACCTCATCAAGATCCGTGGTATCAATCAGGGCAAGCGTCATCTGATGCAAACGCTCTATCAGCAGATCATTTTTATGGGCCACTTCAACCAACTCATTAAGCTTCTGTTGATGGCTCGCACACTCTTTACGAAGCGTCGAAAGCTGACGTTCAAGCAGTGATACGCTGCCTCCATTAACGTGGGGCAATCTTAGCTCTAACAGCAACGACTCATGGCGCTCAAAAAAGTCTGGATTTGCCTTTAGATGCTCAACAATTGAGACCTCCATATCCGATGTTTCCTCAAGCTGTTGTGTTTGTACGGTCATAACTTAATTTTACCTTCAAAGACCTTAATGGCTGGACCGCTCATCCATACGGGAGCTTCGTCTCCCGCCCAGCTTACCATAAGAGTGCCGCCAGGCAGACTGACCTCTACCTGCTCATCAAGCAGGCCATTTATCCGCCCCGCAACCACGGCTGCACAAGCACCTGAACCACAAGCTAACGTTTCACCTGCACCACGCTCAAAGACCCGCAGATCGATATGCTTGCGATCCTTTACAGCCATAAACCCAACATTGACCCGCTGGGGAAACCTGGGGTGCCGCTCCAATAGGGAACCTACCTCTTCAACTGGTACATCAGCAACTGATTTTACCTGTATGACCGCATGCGGATTACCCATGGAGACGGCGGCAATCTTGAAGCTCCTGTTATCAATCTCAATCGGATAGTGCTTTGACTGGGCCTCAGCTTCAAACGGAATTAATTTCGGCTCCAGTTTGGGCGCCCCCATGTTGACCCTAACCTGGCCATCTTCTTCATGTTTCAGATGTATGCTGCCCGAAAGCGTACCCACATGCAGAATCTCTTTATCACTCAGGCCTGTAATATGTATAAAGTTAGCAAAGCAACGAGCCCCGTTGCCACACTGTTCAACTTCAGAGCCATCAGCATTGAAGATTCGGTAATAAAAATCAGTATTCAATGCACGGGGTGGCTCAACCAGTAATACCTGATCACAACCGATACCAAAGTGGCGATCTGCAATAAACTGGATCTGTTGGGTTGTCAGGTCTATCTTTTGGTTGATAGCGTCAATTACGACAAAATCATTACCCAACCCATGCATTTTCATAAAAGAGAGCATCATAATATTCAACGCGCCGCAAAATTTAAAACTTCAGAGATTCTATCCTGTTAGTGTACCAGAGAGGTACATTTGCAATCTGCATTCCTCTGGACAGACAATAGCGCAATACTCACTGATGCCAGCCATAAACCTAAAAAAACGGATAGGGATCAACTGCACACCATGAATGAGCCAGACACAACTGAAACAGAGCTACTGAAGATTGTGCAGGTACTGGTTCAAGAGCTGTATCCAGGGAGAGGAGGCACCACGATTATCACCGTGGATGACGCTTTGGACAGGGATCTCGGATTTGACAGCCTCGGTAAAATGGAGCTGCTCTCTCGTCTCGAACACCACTTTCAAGTACATCTGTCAGAAGAGTCTTTTGCTGCTGCGGAGACCGTCCAAGATCTTATTCACTTGGTAACAACTGCCCCGGCTGGAGCGGCTGTAGAGCGAAAAACAAAAGCCATCTCACCCCAGCGCCAAGAAAGAATTTCCGCCCCACATCAGGCACAAACACTGCAAGAGGCATTAGCTTGGCATCTGGATCATCATGCAGAGAGAGTGCATATCCAACTCTATGGTGAAGAAGATGAGCCACAAAAGATCAGCTATCAATCACTTTACGAAGGCGCCTGCCGGGTAGCTATCGGATTACAGCAGCACAGGCTCCAGCCCGGAGAGACTGTGGCCATTATGCTGCCTACCAGCCGCAATTATTTTCTCAGCTTTATGGGCATCCTGCTGGCCGGTGGCATCCCGGTGCCAATCTACCCTCCTGCACGACCTTCGCAAATCGAAGATCATCTGCGACGCCATGCTCGTATCCTCAGCAATGCCCAAACTAAGCTGCTGATAACAATACCTGAAGCAAAGCTGGTGGCACGCCTACTCAAATCACATGTCAGCAGTTTGCACCACATTATTACAGCCGATGAGTTAGCCGAAACAGAGAGCAATACGAAGCATTTCCCCACAGCTAAAGCCTCTGATATCGCTTTTCTACAGTACACCTCAGGCAGCACGGGGAACCCAAAAGGAGTGACACTGACCCACTGCAACCTACTCGCCAATCTACGAGCGATGGGTGAGGCTGTAGAGGTCACTTCTGATGATATCTTCGTTAGTTGGCTACCGCTCTATCATGACATGGGGTTGATTGGTGCCTGGCTCGGCAGTCTCTATTTTGGTTTCCCACTGATTGTAATGTCACCACTGGCATTTTTGGCACGTCCCCATCGTTGGCTGTGGGCCATCCACAACCATCGGGCTACACTTTCAGCTGCCCCCAACTTTGCCTATGAGCTGTGCCTAAACAAAATACACGACAGTGATCTACAGGGTTTGGATCTCAGCTCTTGGCGCATGGCTTTTAATGGCGCCGAACCGGTAAGCCCCGGTACAATCAGGCGCTTCAGTCAACATTTTCATCCCTATGGATTCCGGCAGGAGACCCTGGCTCCCGTATTTGGACTGGCTGAATCATCGGTTGGACTGGCATTCCCCCCACCCGGCAGAGTTCCACTTATTGACCGAGTTCAAAGGCAGCCTATGGCGACATCAGGCCGTGCCATACCCGCCGGCAAAGCAGATACTCAGGTGCTGGAATTTCCTGCTTGCGGCCAACCCTTAGCAGGCCATCCGATACGAATCGTAGATACCAACGGAGAGGCACTTCCAGAACGTCGTGAGGGTCGACTGCAGTTCCGTGGCCCCTCTGCCACCTGCGGTTACTATCGCAACCCAGAAGAGACACAGCGGCTCTTTGATGGCCCATGGCTCAACACAGGCGATCTGGCCTACATCGCTGATGGGGATCTCTATATCACCAGCCGCGTCAAAGATTTGATCATCCGGGCTGGACGTAATATTTATCCCTTTGAGCTGGAAGAGGCCATAGGTTACATCCCTGGGATTCGTAAAGGCTGTGTTGCCATATTTGCAACCGCTGAACGCAACACAAAAACAGAGTCTGTGGTGGTGTTGGCCGAAACCCGTGAAACTACGGCTGAGAGCCTTAAAAAGCTTGAGGATCAAATCAAAGCGCTATCCTCTGATATGCTGGGGATGCAACCGGACAAAATTATCCTAGCCCCACCTCACACCGTATTAAAAACCTCCAGCGGCAAGATCAGACACAGTGCATGCAAAGAGCTGTATGAACAGAACCGTCTAAATCAAAGCCAAAGATCCCCTTGGCGACAGATCATGCGTGTTGCTCTATCCGGCACGCTGCCACAACTGCAAAAGTGGATCCACGCAATATCAGAAAGATTGTACGCTGCTTATGCCTGGGTACTGTTTGGCTGCCTGACTCCGATCATCTGGGTTTTGGCCGTCACGTTACCTCATCTTTCCTGGCGCTGGCGGGTTATTCATGGCGGCGCTCGACTACTGGCTTTTTTATCTGGCATAAAGATACAAGCGACCGGATTGGAAAATATTCCACAGGATAAAAACTACATCCTGGTGGCCAATCATTCCAGCTACATAGATACCATTACTCTTGCCGCTACTCTGCCAAAAGGTTGCTGTTTTATCGCTAAGTCTGAACTGCAATCCAACATCATTGCACGCCTTTTTTTACAGCGCATAAAAGCAGAATTTGTAGAGCGCTTCGATCAGCAGCAAGGCTTAGCTGACGCAGAGCATTTAGAAACATTAGCCACCACCTCCAGTCAACCTCTCTTTTTCTTTCCAGAAGGCACCTTTACTGATTCACCTGGCTTGCTTCCCTTTCGCATGGGGGCATTCACCATTGCCGCCAAAACTGAACTACCCATAGTGCCGATTGCAATCAAAGGTAGTCGTTCTATCCTCCAAGGCAGCAGATGGTTTCCTCGGCATGGCGCAATAGCAATCAACGTGGGAAAAGAGATCTCCCCAACAGACTCTGATTGGCATGCAGCAATTACTTTACGTGATAGTACAAGGAAGGCTATTCTCAAACATTGCGGCGAGCCAGATAGCGGCTACGATTCACCACTGACACCTAGTTAACTAAAATCTATACTCTAGAATTAGAATCAGTTAACAGGCCATTTTCCTCTACTGAAATTTGATAGGGACATCATGAATCACACTGCAGCCTCAGACAAATACCGCATCCTTTTGGTTGAAGACAATGTCATGAACCAAACGCTTACTCTTGCCCTATTGGAAAAAATGGGACTCTTCGCTGATATTGCAGAAGATGGTAAGCAGGCCCTCTCCATGCTTGATAAAGAGAAATATGATTTGATACTGATGGATTGTAAAATGCCCGTATTAGATGGGCTAGAAACAACAAAAATAATTCGCACGCGCGAATCAAATCACGGAGAACATATCCCTATCATTGCAGTTACCGCTAATGCTATAAAAGGTGATTGTCAAAAATGTCTTGATGCCGGCATGGATGACTATATATCCAAACCTTTTACCAAAAAAGAGTTAGCTAACGCTATTTATAAATGGCTGCCTCAGGCGAAACAGGCTCAGCCAATTCAAGATTCATAATCTCTTTACGAATATAGGTAATAACATCACTAATCTGTAGTGCTGTAAGATCAAAGCGCCAAGCAGGCATCGCTGTACCCGGCTTGCCAAGCAAAATTGCCCAGCGCATTCTCTCCACTGAAAACTGATCTACAAGTGCCTTATCAGTGAAATCCTGCGGTGGCTTTTTTATTACATTCCGCACAAAGCTTTGCCCATCACCCTTATCACCATGACATACACTACAGTATGCATGGTAGATCTCCTTGCCATTTTTTAGGCTCTCCTGCATGCCGCCACTGGCAATTACTGGAAACAAAAACAGTAATAATAGAGATACGATCTTATTCATGAGTAGTCACTGGTATGCGTGTTATGCCTTTTCTTCCACCAACCCAAAAGCTTCCATCTTCTGAAAATATCATGCTATATACAAAACGGCTTAATAGACCACTATATTGGTAATGTTGTTTAATAACCTTCCCATCAAAGCTAGCTAAACCTTTGATCGTACCAATCCACAATACACCATCTTTATCGAACTCAAGCGCGAGTACAAAATTACTGGGCAGACCATCGCGGGTTGTGTAATTGGTGAAAGTTTCACTCCCTACGTTAAAGAATGATAACCCTCCACCCCAGGTGCCTATCCACAGATTTTCTTCCGGGCCAAGCTCCATAGAGACAACATAGTTTGGATTGTAATTGTAGTTTGCGCCCGGCGCTGTCTGAGCTGCTATCTGTGTCTCATGATGATCACCACGCAGTGCCGTTTTTACATCATGCACATCTTTTCTGACAATATCGATCCCTGCTCCTAGGCCATCGTTATGATCCCACTTCTTCCATTTCTCCCCATCAAGTAACGAGATGCCCACCTCTGTTCCAAACCACTTGCGTTGCTTTGAATCTATTTCAATGGCATATACCCAATCATCTGAAAGGCCTTTGTTGGTGCTTTTTACTGTGTACTTTGTCCAGTTAGCTCTTTTGTTTATATCGCCGCTAATTTTATTGGCACCACTCCAGGTGGCAACCCACATATTTCCGGCCTTATCAAACTCAACATCATAGACAAAGGAATCATTCAGGCCGTGGCGTACATTGTAGATCTGAGTGGTTGGAACTCCATCTTTCATCACCAGCTCAACCAACCCTCCGCCATAAGTACCCAGCCAAATAGTCTCGCCATCAGGGTCTTGAGTTACAGAATGAATGGACTTACTGATCAGACCGTTATCATAATCAAGCAGCAGCGCATCATTGGTGAGGGTATCTAGAATATAAAAACCATCAGAGGTGCCAAGGTACAGTTTTGAACCTGCACTCTGTAATACTTTGACATGGTCAACACCAATATCAAATGACTCAGGTTCAAGTGGTTGCACCTGTGGTTTAGTTGTTGCTGCTTGAAGATTGGAGCCGAACAAACAGGCTACCAACAGAAAGAAAAGGTTAAACCGACTAACCCGCATAGAAAAACCTCATAATCTTTGAAGAGATAAAAGACTAGGCATGCCCTGAATATACGTCAAGTATAGGCGCATTACTCCTGGGGTAGCTTAAGTTCTTTAATCTTTCTTGTTAAGGTATTGCGCCCCCAACCTAATAAACGAGCAGCATCCTGGCGACGCCCGCCTGTATGCTCTAATGCTACCTTTATCATAGTGGTTTCAAAAGCAGGCATCGCCTCATCCAAAATGCCATCATCACCGTGCTGGAGTTTTTGTTGCGCCCAAACGCGCAACATTGCCTGCCATCCATTCGATGGTAATTCGACCTTT
>Ga0316192_10000486_pt1 | contig 29285 bp, 29 predicted proteins | sample MerIslwburrow_MG_FD_204931 | JGI IMG/M metagenome (GOLD analysis project Ga0316192, IMG submission 204931) | Coastal sediment microbial communities from Maine, United States - Merrow Island worm burrow | ecosystem: Environmental > Aquatic > Marine > Coastal > Sediment | place: USA: Maine...
TTTTATCTCGCCTCATCAGAGCTGAGTTTCCGCTATCTGGGTTTGAACAATTTTCAGCTTCAGGCGGCGGGTAATCAGTATGCCCTGCCCCTGACACGGGACTATATTGCCCGCGAAGAGACCCGATTGCGCCGGAATGAGGACAGGGTTTTCAACAATCGGCAACGGTCTGGCCGCCGAAAACAGGTTGTGAAGACCTCAGGCGAAGAATCAGGGCATTATCCACAGGTTAGAAAGCAATAGTGGAAAGGTCGGCGCTGCGGCAGATTGGGCCTCGCGACAAACCGCCGGGCGCGCTATCAACAGTGTCATGGATTCAGTTATCAAACTCAATCAGGGCGGCGGCGACCAGCCTGGCGATGAAGACTTTCGCTCTGCACCTCACAACCTTGAGGCGGAGATGGCGTTGCTGGGTGCCATCCTGGTCAACAATGAGGCTTGTGACCGGGTTTCCAACTTTCTGATGCCGGAACACTTCCATGAAGGTGTGCATGCGCGCATCTTTGAAGCTGCTGCCACACGGATCAGAGCCGGCCACCTGGCATCGCCGGTGACACTGAAATCATTCTTCGAGCAGGACGAGACCCTGAACGATATTGGCGGGCCTGCCTATCTGGCCCGGCTTGCCGCTTCTGCCACCACAATCATCAATGCCGAGGATTATGGCCGCACCATTTACGAACTGGCGCAGCGGCGGGCGCTGATCGGCATCGGTACAGAGATCGTCAACAACAGTTTTGACACACCGGTGGACAAATCCTCCCGGCAACTGATCGAAGACGCCGAACAGCAGCTTTATGAAATCGCCGAGTCGGAAAAGTACGGTCAGGGCTTCCAGCCATTCGGCACGGCTTTGACCGAAGCCATCGACATGGCTGCGGCAGCCTATCAGCGCGACGGCGGATTGTCGGGCATCTCGACAGGCCTGAAAGACCTGGATGAGAAGCTCGGCGGATTGCAGTCATCCGATCTGCTCGTCCTTGCCGGGCGTCCTGCCATGGGCAAGACATCACTTGCCACCAACCTTGCCTACAATGTCGCCGCCGCCTACCAGGCTGAACATAATGCAGACGGCACAATGACCGTGAAGAATGGCGGCATTGTTGCCTTCTTCTCGCTGGAAATGTCGGGCGAGCAGCTGGCTACCCGTATTATTTCCGAGCAGGCTGAAATCTCGTCAGAGCGCATCAGGCGAGGCAAGATTACGCCTGACGAATTTGACCGGCTCGTGGAGGCCAGCCAGCGGCTGGCAGCGATACCGCTTTATATCGATGCAACAGGCGGGCTGGCCATTGCCCAGCTCGCCGCGCGCGCGCGCAGGCTGAAACGTCAGCGCGGAACTCTGGGACTGATTGTGGTCGATTACCTGCAGCTTCTGTCGGGCTCTGCGCGCAGGGCATCGGAAAGCCGCGTTCAGGAGGTTACCGAAATCACGACTGGTCTCAAGGCCTTGGCCAAGGAACTTCAAGTTCCGATTCTGGCACTGTCACAGCTTTCAAGGCAAGTGGAAAACCGTGAAGACAAGCGCCCGCAACTGGCTGACCTGCGTGAATCCGGCTCAATCGAGCAAGACGCGGACGTGGTGATGTTCATCTATCGTGAGGAATATTACCTGGGCCGTGACGAGCCCAAACCGAACACCGATGAACACATGCAATGGCAGGAACGCATGGATGGCGTCGTCGGTGTCGCAGACGTGATCATCGGCAAGCAACGCCACGGCCCCACCGGTACCGTATCACTGCACTTTGATGCTAACCTGACGCGGTTTGAAAACCTGGTGCGACCGGGTTACATGCCAGACATTCGTGACTGATGGCGCCATGGCCATTCCACCTGAACTGGCCGGCGCCACGCTGACCATTGATCTTGCCGCGCTGGTCGAGAACTGGCGCATGATCGCCGGCCAGGTTTCGCCTGCCGAGTGCGGTGCGACCATAAAGGCTGACGGTTATGGCTGTGGTGCCGTTGAAGTCGCCCGGGCCTTGTGGTCAGCAGGCTGCACAACCTTTTTCGTCGCCCTGCCCATGGAAGGCAAACAGGTGCGCGACGCCTTGCCGGAGGCCGTGATTTACGTGCTCGACGGCCTGTTTCAGGGACAATCCGGGTTCTACATTGCCCATGATCTGCGCCCCTGCCTTGTCAGCCCCTGCCAGTTGAGCGAATGGGCAGACACGACTGAAGGCCGGCACAAGGCCGCCATCCACGTTGACACCGGGATCAATCGGCTGGGGTTTGATCGCGCGCAGGCGGAAGCTGTTGCGGGTGACGCAAACCTGATCGCGCGTGCCGGGCTGTGCCTGCTGATGAGTCATCTGGCAAGCGGCGATGACGAGGCCAGTTGCAGCAACGCAATCCAGCGGGATGCGTTTGCCGGGTTGTGTGAACTGTTTCCTGAACTGCCCGCATCACTGTCGAATTCACCCGGCACATTTCTGGGATCCGGGTTCCGTCATGATCTGGCACGTCCCGGCGTGGCGCTTTATGGCGGCAATCCACTGGCCAACAAACCCAATCCGATGCAGACGGTGGTCTCTCTGACGGCTGCGATCCTGCAGGTGCGCGACGTCCCCATAGGCGAAGGCGTGGGCTATGGCGCCACATGGCAGGCGAACAGACCGTCACGTATTGCCATCATCGGCGTGGGCTATGCGGATGGCCTGTTACGCGCAATGTCGTGGCCTGCCATGCATGATGGACCTGCCGTGGTTTGTATTGCAGGACAAATGGTCCCGATTGTCGGCCGGGTGTCGATGGACATGATCACCATTGATGTCACCGACATAGACCCGGACAAACTGACCGGCAGCCCGAAAGCCGAACTGCTGGGTCCAAACATCCAGATCGATGACTGGGCGCGCTGGTCCGGCACCCTGTGTTATGAAATTCTGACATCCCTTGGCAGACGCTACGCAAAAGTGTACTCGTCTTGAATGCACCTTTCGAAGGATGCATCTATTTGGGATTACGACGAACAACGGCATCGAGAGGCAACGTGTTCCGGTGAATTTTCTGGCGGCCATCGGCAGTTTTGTTTTTTCCATGCTTGCGGAAGTGGGCCGGGTATCCCTGTTTGCACGCGACGCCGTTATTCGCGGACTGCTGCCGCCGTGGTATTTTCGCCAGTTGCTCGAACAGATCGTTCGAATTGGCTATAATTCCCTGCCGGTGGTCGGGCTGACAGCGTTCTTTACCGGTGGCGCCCTGGCATTGCAGATCTACATTGGCGGCACGCGCTACAATGCAGAAAACCTGGTCTCGTCCATCGTGGCACTGGGGATCACCCGCGAACTTGGCCCGGTTATGGCCGGCCTGATGGTCGCCGGTCGTGTATCTGCGGCAATCGCTGCCGAACTCGGCACCATGCGCGTGACCGAACAGATCGATGCGTTGACAACTCTGTCGACCAATCCGTTCAAATATCTTGTCGGTCCGCGCATCCTGGCAGCCGTGATCACGCTGCCCATACTGGTCGGCATTGCCGACATCATCGGCATCTTCGGCGGTTTCGTGGTCGGCACCACGTCGCTTGGCTTCAATTACGCCGCCTATGTAAAGAACACCACGGACTTTATCGAGGTGACCGACGTGACCTCGGGCCTGATCAAGGCAGCCGTGTTCGGCTTCATCATAGCGGTGATGGGCTGTTATCACGGCTTCAACTCCAAGGGTGGCGCCCAAGGCGTCGGCAGAGCGACTACCAATGCGGTTGTGTCCGGCTCGATTCTGATCCTGGCAGCAAACTACGCGCTGACGTCACTGCTGTTTTCCGAGTGAGGCCGGTGATGCCTGAGCCGCACATCGCACTTGAAAATGTCCACAAATCCTTTGGTGCCAAGCATGTTTTGCGGGGCGTCGATGTGGCCGTTGGCAAAGGCCGTTCACTGGTGGTGATCGGCGGATCAGGGTCGGGCAAATCAGTGACGCTGAAGTGCATTCTCGGGCTGCTGCATCCTGAAAAGGGCTCGATCAGGGTGGGCGGTCAAGAGGTCATCGGATTGCAGGGGCCTGCCCTGGACCAGATGATGGGCCGGTTCGGCATGGTTTTCCAGGGCGCCGCCCTGTTCGACAGTCTGAGCGTCTGGCGCAATGTGGCGTTCGGCCTGATCCAGGGCAAGAAAATGAAAACCTCTGAAGCGCGTGCCATCGCCCTGGACAAACTTGCCGAAGTTGGCCTTGGTGCGGAACTGGCTGACGTGTCACCGGCAGAACTGTCCGGTGGCATGCGCAAGCGCGTTGGCCTGGCACGCGCCATTGCCCCGGAACCTGAAATCATCTTCTTCGATGAACCGACCACCGGCCTCGACCCCATCATGGGCGACGTCATCAACAACCTGATTGTCGACAGTGTGAAACGGCTGGGTGCAACCACCATCACCATTACCCATGACATGGCTTCTGCCCGCAAGATCGGCGATGACATAGCCATGATCTACAAGGGCAGGATTGTCTGGTGCGGACCAGCCGACGAAATCGACCGGAGCAACAACCCTTACGTGGATCAGTTCATCCACGGTCGCGAAGAAGGCCCGATTGAAATCGAGCTCTAAAACGGTTTGCGCGTGATGTGAAACATATAGACCGCTTTAGTCCTTGTTTTCACGCGCTTTTTGATTTGAAACCGCCTCACACATTTGGGAAAGCGCTTTAGGCTCTCGGCCAAGGACATCACTCCCTGAACCTGCATTGTCGCAGGTCCAGGGATCCGAAGTCTGATGGTTATTTCGGCATAATCACAGCGTCGATGACATGAATGACGCCGTTGTCAGCCGCAACGTCTGCGGTGACGACCTTGGCGCCGTCAATCATCACGCCAGCACCATCGGCAACGATCTTGGCTTCTGATCCTTGCGCGGTCTTGGCCATGGTTTCCTTACCTGCAATATCGGCTGCCATCACCTTGCCCGGCACCACATGGTAGGTGAGAATGGCGACAAGCTTGTCCTTGTTTTCAGGCTTCAACAGGTCTTCCACGGTGCCGGCCGGCAATTTTGCAAACGCCTCGTCTGTCGGCGCAAATACCGTAAACGGGCCTGCACCCTTGAGCGTGTCTACCAGTCCGGCTGCCTGAACTGCAGCGACAAGCGTGTTGAAGGATCCCGCGGCAACGGCAGTGTCGACAATGTCTGCTGCCTTGGCGCTGACCACACCAAAGGCCAGTGAAGTTGCAACTGCAGTGGCGGTCAACAGGGTACGAATACGTGTCATGTGATATTTTCCTTGTTTGGTTGTCAGGTTGGATTGTCCCAAGCAGTGCAGTCAACGAATGCAACTGAACGGTGGATGCCGCGATTTCACCTGACAAAAACCATCGTCCGGATGACGCAGTTGTGAGCAAACCGGGTGATCCGTCATCGCGGCGCCGCCATGGCTGGTGTTGAAAAATCCACTCGACATAGTTCTTGTTTTGTTCTATGTGGATTCATGGGAAAAATAACACTGAGATTCGTCTGTCAGGGCTGTGGTGCTGCATATTCGAAATGGGCCGGGCGCTGCGAGGCTTGCGGCGACTGGAACTCACTTGCTGAAGAAACCTCAACCCAGGTGCCGGTTTCTGGGGCCAAGGGTGCTGCCATGCCGAAGGGCCGCGCAACGCGGCTTGTCGGACTTGAGGGCGAGACACCCATGCCGGACCGCATAATGACCGGCATTGCCGAACTGGACCGGGTGGCCGGGGGTGGTTTTGTGCCCGGTTCAGGCATTCTGATCGGGGGGGATCCCGGCATCGGCAAATCCACCTTGCTGACCCAGGCAGTGGCCAGCGTTGCCAATGCGGGCCACAAGGCGGTGTATATTTCCGGTGAGGAAGCCATTGACCAGGTCAGGTTGCGCGCGCGCCGGCTGGGGCTTGGCACGTCCCCTGTCCTGCTGGCAGCCGAAACCAATGTCTCGGATATCCTGGCCACATTGAACGAAGGTGAACCGCCAGCCGTGGTGGTCATTGATTCAATCCAGACCCTGTGGTCGCCGGTGATTGAAAGTGCGCCGGGAACTGTCTCGCAGCTTCGGGCCGGGGCAGAAGCGCTGATACGCTTTGCCAAGCGGAAAGGAGCCGCGGTTCTGCTGGTCGGGCATGTCACCAAGGATGGCCAGATCGCCGGACCAAAAGTCATCGAACACATGGTGGATACGGTGCTTTATTTCGAGGGCGACAGGGGCCATCAGTTCCGTATTCTGCGCGCCGTGAAGAACCGTTTCGGGCCGACCGATGAAATCGGCGTGTTTGAAATGTCCGATGCAGGACTGCTTGAGGTGGACAATCCATCACGGCTGTTCATGGGGTCGGGAGAGACCCCTACGCCGGGCTCGGCGATCTTTGCCGGTATGGAAGGCACCAGGCCCCTGCTCATGGAAGTACAGGCGCTGGTCTCGCCATCGGCGCTCGGCACGCCACGGCGCGCGGTCGTCGGCTGGGATCAGAACCGGTTGGCCATGGTGCTTGCCGTGCTTGAAGCCCACGGCGGTGTGAATGTCGGCCAGCAGGATGTTTACCTGAACGTGGCAGGCGGGATACGCGTCAAGGAACCGGCAGCAGACATGGCGGTGGCAGCAGCGTTGGTGTCATCCCTGACGGGAGCGGTGATTCCCCCATCATGTGCGCTGTTTGGCGAGATTGCCTTGTCAGGAGCCCTGCGTCCGGTCGGCCAGAGTGACCAACGCGCCAGGGAGGCTGCCAAACTTGGTCTGGAAACCATCATTGTCGCGCAAGGCGGCGAGATTAAGCAGCGGTCGGTGCCGGACCTGCGCCAAATGGCCTGTGTCGCAGACCTCGTGGCCTATATCGCCGGACTTCCCAAGAGCTAGATCAGGATGATTTTTGGTTGAAACAACAAAGAACATGAACCTGATCGCTTCCAAAGTGTTAGAGCAACATGGGTTCAGTTGAACCCATGTTGCTCTAGGGTCCAGACCCTGGCGCCTGTTGACAACTACGACCATGAGCGAAAATTTTAATTTACGGTGTGTGTAACCACTCTGTCACATTGATTTTGACAGGCTTACATGTCACACACACCCGACTTGCTGATCACGTGGCGGGCATGTCTTGCGGGTATTGATTGTGTGGACATGCGTATGCCGCTTTGACCGCGCCGGCTCATGCCGGGGGAGTTTTTGAACATGTCTTTCACTTGGCTCGATGTAGTGCTGGTCTCAATCATGTTGATTTCCGGTTTTCTGGCAGTCATGCGAGGGTTTTTCCGCGAATTGATGTCGCTTGTAGCCTGGGGTGGAGCCGCAGGCGCTGCTGCGTTGGTCCTGTCGATTCCGGAATTGCGCCAACAGGCCGCGGCCATCCTGAAACCCTACCTGGACAACAATGACACGTTGATCATCATCGCAATCGCCGGAATCATGTTTCTGGTGACGCTGATCGTATTGTCGATCATCACCGTGAAACTGTCCGATTCGTTGCTTGAGTCGGGCGCAGGTCCGATTGACCGGACACTGGGCTTTCTGTACGGCCTGACACGCGGGCTGGCACTGATGGTGATCATGTTCACGCTGTTCATCTGGTATATTCCGCGCGAAAAAGTCCCCACCGAACTGCGTGACGCAGCCACGTTGCCGCTGGTCGAGAATTCTGCCTTCTTCCTGGTGGACACCATGCTGACCCTGGGATGGATGCAGCCGGACCTTGCGGAAGACCTGAATGGCAAAATCAGAATTTCAAGTGCAGCGCGCTCGCGCAGTGAGACCAGTCGCAGCACGGGCAGCGAAGGCAATACCGGCTATCAGTCCAATCAGCGCAATACTCTCGACCAGATTATTGAAAGCACGCAAGGCCAGCAGTAAATGACACAGTCTGCAGCCGGGCACGAATAAAGGCAGAGCAAGATGACGGACGCTCAAGACAGACTGGCCTACGAGCTCGACATGGATGGCGACAGCCTGCGCGAGGAATGCGGCGTGTTCGGTGTATTCGGCCACGAAGACGCAGCAGCCCTGACAGCCCTTGGGCTGCATGCCCTGCAACACCGCGGCCAGGAGGCATGCGGTATCGTTTCCTTCGACGGCAAACGATTTCACGCTGAACGCCGTATCGGGCTGGTCGGCGATGCATTCTCCAAACCCGCCATCATGAAACGCCTGAAGGGCCGCGCGGCAGTGGGCCATACGCGGTATTCAACGACAGGCGAACTGGTGCTGCGCAATGTGCAGCCAATGTTCGCAGAACTGTCCACCGGCGGTTTTGCCGTGGCCCACAATGGCAATATCACCAATGGCCTGGAACTGCGCCGCTCGCTGATTGCCGATGGTGCCATCTGCCAGTCGACATCGGACACGGAAGCTGTGCTGCACCTGGTGGCGCGCTCACGCCAGCGCCATCTGGTCGACCGTTTCATCGATGCGATCAAGGCACTGGAAGGCGCTTATTCCCTGGTCTGCATGTCTGCGAAGAAAATGATCGGGGTGCGCGATCCGCTGGGCATCCGGCCCCTGGTTCTGGGCGAACTGAACGGTGCCTACATATTGTCCAGCGAGACCTGCGCGCTGGACATTATCGGCGCGCGTTTTGTCCGCGAGATCGAAAACGGCGAGGTGGTGGTGATTACCAAGGATGGCGTTCAATCGCTGAAGCCGTTTCCGCCACAGCAAGCCCGTCCGTGTATTTTCGAATACATCTATTTTTCAAGGCCTGACAGCGTCATCGGCGGGCGTTCGGTCTACCAGGTGCGCAAGGAAATGGGCCGTGAACTTGCCCGCGAGGCAGGCGCCGATGTGGACGTCGTGATTCCGGTTCCCGATTCAGGCGTGCCGGCCGCACTGGGCTATTCGCAAGAAGCCGATGTTCCGTTTGAACTGGGCATTATCCGGAATCACTATGTGGGACGGACATTCATCGAGCCAACCCAGCAGATCCGGGCACTCGGTGTGAAACTGAAGCACAATGCCAACCGCGCCGTCATAGAAGGCAAGCGCGTCATGCTGGTGGACGATTCCATCGTGCGCGGCACCACATCGGTCAAGATCGTGCAGATGATGTTTGATGCCGGGGCCAAGGAAGTCCACATGGCGATTGCCTCACCACCCATCACCCATCCGGATTTCTATGGTATCGACACGCCCGAGCAGAAGTCCCTGCTTGCCGCGACCCACACACTGGAGGAAATGACCGAATATATCGGGGTGCAATCGCTTACCTTCCTCTCAGTCGACGGCATTTACCGCGCCACCGGTTACGAAAAACGCGATCCCGTGCGTCCGCAATTCACCGATCATTGCTTTACCGGTGACTATCCCACTGCGTTGACCGATTATAACGATGGTGGCAATCCACATCAGTTGTCGTTGTTGGCTGAAGCCGGTTGATATCAATCTGCCGGATCTGACCGCAAGGGTACGATCTATCTGAATTTCAGGAAACCAAGCATGGCAAAATCTCTGGCTGGGCGCGTTGCGCTTGTTACGGGCGCATCACGTGGTATCGGACGGGCCATTGCCCTGAAACTTGCGAGCGAAGGTGCCCACATCATCGCCACTGCCCGCACTGTCGGCGGACTGGAAGAGCTTGATGATGCCATTCAGGCCGCCGGCGGGTCCACTACGCTTGTGCCGCTTGATATCAAGGACTTTGAGGGTATCGACCGGCTTGGCACACCGATTGCCGAACGCTGGGGCAAGCTCGACATCCTGGTTGGCAATGCCGGCATCCTCGGTTCACTTACCCCATTGCAGCACCTGAAGCCGAACACCTTTGATGACCTGATGGCGATCAATGTGACGGCCAATTACCGCCTGATCCGGTCACTGGAGCCGTTGATCAGGGCGTCGGACGCCGGACGGGCTGTGTTTATCACATCAGGCGCTGCACACACGGCACGCGCCTACTGGGGCGGCTATGCTGTATCAAAGGCCGCGCTTGAAATGCTGGTGCGCACCTGGGCGGCAGAACTTGAGACAACCAATGCAACCGCCAACCTGCTGAACCCCGGCCCCATCGCCACACGCATGCGGCGTCAGGCGATGCCGGGAGAAGATCAGGCAACCTTGCCGACACCGGAGCAGTTGGCAAACGCCATGGTTTCGCTATGCTCAGCCGAAACAATCACCAACGGTGCCGTTTACGACTTCAAGGACGGCACGCTGACACAACGGAGCTAACCCCTGTTGACAGTTAAAAGCATTGCAAAAGCGCTGGCAGAGGCGCGCGTCCAGGGCCGCAAACTGGACGCTTATCCCGGTGACGCGCCAGCCAGCGAGACACTGGCATTCTCGATGCAGTGTGAAGCCGCTGAAATGACCGGCTGGACACAAACCGGCTGGAAGATTGGCTGCACCAGTAAAATGGCACAGGACATGCTGCGCGCAACCGGCCCCTTCCCCGGACAGATCTATGCGCAGCGCACATTTGCCAACGGTGGCGAGATACCGATAAGCGCGTCGGCCATTCGTCTTGTTGAACCTGAAATCGCCTTCACCATGGCGCGCGACCTGCCTCGCGGTGTCACAGCGCACTCGGTCGAAGACGTGCTTGGCGCAGCAGCATCGGTTCACCTGTCACTGGAACTGGTCAACCGGCGGCTGCCGGGCGGTCTGGAAGACGGCAATATGTGGAACATTGCAGATGGCGGATGCAATGATGCCTTCGTGCTGGGCCCGCCACATGAGGTGCTGCCGGCAGGTGCCTACGCGCCACTGCAACTGACGGTCAACAAGAACGGCCAGCCCGAGACAACCGGTGTGGGTGTGAATGCACTGGGCGGCCCGGACATTGCGCTGACCTGGCTTGCAAATTACCTCAACACCCAATCCATGATGCTGAAGTCGAAAGATGTGATCACCACCGGCGTGGTAACCGGGCTGGTCTATGTTGCAGCCGGTGACGAGATTGTCAGCGCCTGCCCTCAACTCGGCACAGTCAGCGCGCAATACAAATAGAGTCACTACAACGGCTTATCGCTGTTTCTTCGCCTTGTGGGCGTACGGATTCTTGCCCTCTCGCAGGTTTATCCGCACAGGAATGCCCCATAAGCCGAAATCTTCGCGCAAGCCATTGATCAAATAGCGATTATAGCTTTCGGGCATGTTCGCAGCATTGGAGCAGAACACCACGAAGGTGGGCGGTCGCGCATTTACCTGCGTGATATAACGCAGGCGGATGCGCCGGCCACCGGGCGCCGGTGGCGGATGACGCTGTATCTGCTCTTCCAGCCAGCCATTCAGCTTGTTCGTGGGTATCCGCGTGTTCCACAGCTTGTAGGTTTCCATGACTGCGGGCATCAGCTTGTGAACACCGCGTCCGCTGAGGCCGGAAAACGTCACAACAGCAATGCCGGAAACCTGCGGTAACAGCCGGGTGACTTCAAGCAGGATGTCGCGGCGCAATGCATCCTTGTCCTCGGCCAGATCCCACTTGTTGATGGCCAGCACCATGGCCCTGCCCTCGCGCGCCATGAGCGAGGCCAGTTGCAGGTCCTGTTTCTCAAGCGGCTGGGTTGCATCAATCAGCAGCACAACGACTTCGGCAAACTTGATGGCGCGCAATCCGTCCGACACCGACATTTTTTCCAGCTTGTCGTTGACGCGCGCTTTCTTGCGCATGCCGGCGGTGTCCCACAATTTGATGCGCTGGCCGTTCCACTCCCAGTCAATGCTGATGGCATCGCGGGTGATGCCTGCTTCGGGACCGGTGAGCATACGCTGTTCGCCGACAAGCTGGTTGATCAGGGTCGACTTGCCGGCATTCGGCCTGCCGACAATTGCCAGTCTCAGGGGTCTGTCGGGTGTCAGTCCGTCACCGGCATCTTCATCGTCCGGGTCAAAGGCGATGACATCATCGAAACTGTCCGTATCTTCATCGGGCTCGGCTTCTTCGGCAGCCGGACCATACAATCTGAATGCCTCTTCAAGCGCGTCGTAAAGATCACCCAGACCCTCGCCGTGCTCTGCCGAGATTGCCACCGGATCGCCGAGGCCCAGCGAGTAGCTTTCAAGGCGGCCCGATTCTCCCTTGCCGCCTTCTGCCTTGTTGGCGGCAACGATGACCGGCTTGCCGGTTTTGCGAACCAGTTCGGCGAAATGTTGATCCGACGGCGTTACCCCAGCCCTGCCATCGATCATGAACAGGCATACATCTGCCTGTTGAATGGCTTCACGGCTCTGATCGGTCATACGGCGGGCCAATGTGTCGGGGCCAGCGTCTTCGAGACCTGCCGTGTCAACAATGCGAAATTTCAGGCCCCCGATACTGGCATCGCCTTCACGCCGGTCACGAGTCACGCCGGGGCGATCATCAACAAGCGCCAGGCGCTTGCCGGTCAGCCTGTTGAACAATGTGGATTTGCCGACGTTCGGCCTGCCGACAATTGCGAGTGTCGGAAGCCGTTTGGCCGGTGCCGTCTGGGAGGCCATGGAACTGGAGCTTTCTAGTTGGTGCTTGCTGGCAATAGCGGTTGGATCTGCGCAGACACGAGCACGCTTCGTGCGCGCAATGCAGCAGGTGTCGCCGGATCGGCCAAGATCAGTTTCAGCTGCTCGTCGGCAGCCTTGAAGTCGCCGGTCCGAACATGGGCCAACGCCAGAATTTCACGCACGGCGTGGCGCCACGAAGACGCCGCGCCATCAAGTCCTGCCAAACGGGATGTCATGTCGGAAACGCTGGCCGAGTCCACCAGCAGGTAGGCAGCACGTACCTTCGCCAGATCCCGCAATGGCTGGTCAACAGAACCATCAGCCGCGACGGCATCATAAATCTTCACCGCTTCCGCAGTGTTGCTGTCCTGGCCAAGACGAGCCGCCTGGGACAGCTTGGCCAGCACAGAATAGCCCTTGTGTCCTGACTTGGTGATCTCGTCAAACGCCGCATCTGCTTCAGCCATCTTGCCGGCATCGGAGAGGGTGATGGCGGCGTACCATTCCATGCCGGCCTTTTCTGCCAGCTGGGCCTGCCAGTACTGCCAGCCCTTGAAGCCGCCAACGGCAACCACGAGCCCAATACAGCCAGCGAGGATCAGGTTGCCGAAGCGATCCCAAACTTGCGTAAGCTTGTCGCGGCGAACGTCCTCATCCACCTCACGAAACAGTCCATCGTCACTCATAGGTTAATCCACGTGTTGAGAAAAGGCGGCTTTTATTGCTTGCACCGCACTTGTGTTGCGCCTTGGGTAAAGCAGGCGTTCGACCCGATCAAGGCAAATTGAGGTGCATGCGTATATATGCAGCGCCGCACCCATTTTCAAATTTCGACATTCACCCACGTCATCATGCCTGCTGCCTGATGCTCCAGCATGTGACAATGCAGCATCCACTTGCCCGGATTGTCGGCAACAAACGCCACGCGCATCTTGCTGTCGGCGGCCATCACGACAGTGTCGCGCCAATCATGGCCGGCAACCGGTTTGTCATCGATCGTCAGCGGCAAGACATGATGACCGTGCAAATGCATGGCATGGGGCCATGCGGTTTTGTTGATGAAATCAAAAACGGCCGTTTCCCCGAACTTCAAACTGGCAAGCGGCTCTTCGGTCATACCGGCGACACCATTAAATGCCCACGCCATGCCGTTTTGCACAAGTTCGCGCATACCAACGTCGCGGCCACGCAGCTTTGCGCCTGCAAGTCCGCCCATGGCACCGCCTTCCATGACCAGCTCGGTGGGCGTGATACCGGTTATGTCCAGGGTTTCCGGCAAGCCGTTGCCCGGCAAGCCAGCGATTGCACCGGTGTCTGCCTCGCCTCGCTCCCCGGTGCGTTCAATATACGCGACCTCGAGAAGTTCATTGGCCGTATTGACGTGCGCCATGATGATTTCTTCGGTGCTGCGGCGTACCATCAGGTCAGCGCGGCCACCCGGGCCAAGCTGCAGCGGGTCCGGTCCCAGCGCGCGGGCAGTGCTCAAAGGCTGCCCGTCCAGAGCCACGATGTGCGGCTCCGCGCCCTTGAACTGCAGGTTCATGATGCGGGCGTTGGCGCAATTGATCAGCCGCAGACGCAGGCGCCTGCCGGCCGGTGCGGCAAGGCGCGGGCGAGATAGTCCGTTGACAGTAAACCAGTTGCCCAGCCTGCCGCCGTGCGCCGCCATGCGGATGTCACCAAACGATTGCGGATCGATTACACCGTCATCATTGATGAGCCAGTCATCCAGCACCAGCGTCAGTTCCCCGGTATCGGCAGGCGGGGTTTCATCTGCAACGATGAGCGCACCGTACAGCCCCTGTTCGACCTGCCTGGATGACCCTACATGGGGGTGGTACCAGTAGGTGCCGGCGTCGGGAGCGGCAAAAACATAGTCAAATGTTTCACCAGGCTCGACCGGATTCTGTGTCAGGGGTGAGCCGTCCATGGCATTGTCAATGCGGATGCCGTGCCAGTGCAGCATGGTGGGTTCATCCAGCCCGTTGACCAGGCGCACTTTCACTTCACCGTGACGCTGGACCCGTATTTCCGGCCCGGGATTGACACCATTATAGGTCCACAATTCTGTTTCCTTGCCGCCTTCAAGGATCGCCTTCGGCACTTTTTGAATTTTCAGGACTGTGAAGCCATCGTCCGCGGCTTGCGCGTGCAGCATCACCGGCACACCACCGATCACTGCAAAGCTTGCAGCGCTTCGGCAAAGCATCTGTCGGCGATTGAGGCGCATTGGCTGGTCAGTCCTTCACATCATAGGTGTTTTCAGGTGCCGGGAATGCACGGGTACGCACATCCTGGGAATACAGCTTGATGGCGCGTTCAATGGCGCGGCCTACCTTGCCGAACTCCTTGACAAATTTCGGTACACGAGGGCTGAGACCGAGCATGTCTTCCATAACGAGGATCTGCCCGTCGCAGGCAGCCGAAGCACCAATGCCGATTGTCGGAATGGCAACGGAGGTAGTGATACGCGCGGCCAATGGTTCCGCCATGGCTTCCAGCACCACGGCGAACGCACCTGCTTCAGCGACGGCTTTTGCGTCTGCTTCTATGGCCGCCCACTGATCACGCTGGCGACCTTGCGTCTTGAAACCGCCGATCGTGTTGATGGACTGCGGTGTCAGGCCGATGTGCGCCATCACAGGAATGCCACGCTGCACCAGATAGTTGATGGTCTCAGCCATATGGACGCCGCCTTCCAGCTTCACTGCGCCGCAATCGGTTTCCTTCATGACCCTGGCCGCGTTTCTGAAGGCAACTGCCGGGCTTTCCTCATAGGCGCCAAACGGCATGTCGACCACGACAAGCGCGCGCTGCGACCCCCGCACCACCGCCTTGCCATGCATGATCATCAGTTCAAGCGGCACCGGTACGGTCGATTCAAAACCATGCATGACCATGCCAAGCGAATCGCCCACCAGCAGAAAATCACAGTACTTGTCGGCGATACCGGCAGTGTGGGCGTGATAGGCGGTCAAGGATACAACCGGCTCGCCGTTCTTGCGCCCGGCAATGTCAGGGGCGGTCAGGCGGCGGATCGGCTTCTGGACGGACATGGGTAATCAGGCTCCCTGGATCAGGATGGTTTCGATGGTGCCGGCGCACGTTTACGGGTTCACTTGCACCCGTGGGGCTTTAGCAGGCAAATCAGTTTGGCTGAGCTCGATCATATCACTCGTTACAGCAAAGAGACCAGCATTTCGAGCTGATCAAGCAACGTCACTTGGCAAAAACAGCCATGTCCTGAATGGAAAACAGGGCGACGCCGGTAACGTACGGATGCATCTGGATCATGACCCCGTACAGGGCAACCCCAACGAACACAGACATTACATCATGCCCCTGACGAACCTCGGGAGATGGCCTGAAGCCTTGCGCGAAGCCGGCAGCAAGATGGGCTGCGCCATAGATCAGCAATCCGCCAAACAGGATGACACTTGCCTGATCGCCATTGGCCAGCAAGTGGCCCGTTGCCCACAGCACCACGCCCATGGCCAGCGGCAAACGCAGCAACTGGCGGGCCTTGCCGCGAAACAGGAACACGCCCAGCAGCAGGAATGCCAGGAAACTCAAGCCAAGGTTGGCCCGGAAGCCCCAGACCGGCGGATCATAGATAGCCGCCCGGTCCGCCATCTGCCAGCCAACCACGATAAGCACCAGCGACACAATCGAGCCCACGGCAAACAACATGCCGTATTTCTTGCCGAGCCTGTGCTTCAGCCGCGCCTTGATAGACGGGAACGCGGGCACCAGGTGGATGACGGCAAACAGGGTAACGGCGAAAAACAGCAACATGGCAGGTGAATCATTCCGGTTTGAACATTATCAACTTGGCGGATTGATACAGCAAGCCAGACGCCGCGCCAATGGACGGGTGGTCACACTGGATACCGGTTCAGGCTGGGTTCAGGCTAGTCGGCGAGCGATCTGTGGGCGGCGTGCACTGCTGTCAATGAACAAAGCGCTGTTGGCCATCACTGCGATTGCTCAGTAAATCGGCGAAACCGAGAACAATGTCTGGTGCAGGCTTATGATCACCCCGTAAATCACCACGCCGGCGACAACAGCGATAATGTCATGTTTCAGCTTCGGTTCATAGGATGGCAGCTTGCCTCTCACCGTGTTGACGATGATATCGAGAACACTGAGAGCGAGGAAACCGCCAAACAGCAGCACTTCCGAAAGATTACCGTTTGCCAGCAAATGACCTGTCGCCCACAGGCCGATTCCCAGTGACATCGGGTGTTTGACGAACAGTCTTATATAGCCCTTGGTGTGCGCTGCGGCCAGCAGGATGAGGCCGACAAGCACCAGCACCATGGTGCCATGATTGGCGCCGACAATCGGGTCATAGACAATGCGGGCAGCGTCAGGCCCGCCGCGGGCAAGAATGAACCCCCAGATCATCAGGCCGAGGCCGGCAAGCGAGATCAGGGCGTATATGCCCTTGTAGGCATTTTCACTCATCCTTGATGTGATTGTTGCCCGCAACGGGCTAAGCGACATCAGGTGAACCCCGTAAAACAGCACCATGCCCCAGATTAATTTCGTCATTGTAGCTTCACCCGTTGTGGTTTGTTCGTGGTTCGCGATCCTGATGCGACAAAAAAGATTCTCTGTGCCACTCTAACTGTTGCCACAGTGATTGACCATGACAACGTGGAAGTGGCATCAATAGGCTCCTCTCGAAAGCTTGCCCGCGAACCTTGGCCGGCAGCGACCCCATGAATCCGGCAACCGACAGTTACGGTGCACAGGAGACAACACGTGAACAGACGTCTGAGCACTGCGCTGACACTATCCTTCATCATCGGGTTGAGCACACCGGCGCTGAGCGCTGAAATCTGCGGCATGGAAACAATGCAAGGCAATGGCGCCATCATGGCACAAACCGGCGCGTATTCAGCAAAATGCGTCGCGCAGGGCAAATGCTCCATCGCCATTTCCAGCATCGACCATGTCGCCATCGCACTGGAACGAGCAGCCATTTCGGGACCATGGCTTGCGCTTGTTACCAGTACTTTTTCGATCGATTCCGGCGCCGGGTTCGATCTGGTTTTCGACGGCGAGGACGAAACCCGGATTGCCCCGGAATTTCTGATCGCGGCTGAAGACATGAAAAGCGTGCGCGTTGATGACGACATCTCGGACATTGTTTTGTCGACCATGCTGGAATCAACAACCATGAACGCAACCGTGCAACTGGTTGGCGGCAAGAGAATTGTCCATGATATTGCGCTTGAAGACCTGAGCGCAGCCATCAAATGGGTGGATTGCGCACAAGCCAGATGATACCTGACCGCGAAACAGCCCGGGCCCGGCTGACGGCACGCCGGGACGAACTCAACAAGCTGTCGTCCATCTCGGCTGAAGACCGCAATGCCGTTGAACTTGACCAGCAATCGGTGGGCAGGCTGTCGCGAATGGATGCCATGCAGCGCCAGGCAATGGCCCAGGCGCAGGAGCGCGCGCGCGCAGTGGAACTCGCCCGGCTGGAGCAGGCAATGCGGCGGCTCGAGGACGGTGAATACGGGTGGTGCGCCACCTGCGGAGACCAAATTGCAGCAGCGCGCCTGGAAGTCGACCCGGCAGCTGCGGTGTGTGTTGAATGTGCTGGTGGCGGAAACTCATGATACGGCGATTATCGGTCCGGCTTGCTGCGGCAAGCCTTTTGCTTGCTGGAACAAGCGCCCAGGCTGAACAGTTGTGCAACCAGGAGATTCATCAGAAGTTTGATGAAACCCGCATCTACTCGCGCAGTTTTATTGTCTCCTGCAAACCGGGTTCGCGATGCCGGGCTGTAACCCACAGGCTGGACAAACGCGCTCCGCTGGGCTTCAGCCATACCCTGGCGTTTCAACGTGCCAATGCGAAGGCCAAGTGGCAGATACTACTGGTCGGTGTTCTTGAGCAAGCCGACACCAGGGCAGGATTTAGCCTGACAGTAGACAAAAACCCTGCCCTGAAGGTTTCAAGCCAGGCAATCACGGTGCCGGTTGCCGTGAATGAGTATGCGGTGGACGAGATGCTAAGCAGCACGGTACTGGCGCTGGCAAAGCCCGGCGACATCATAAGCTGGAGTTACGCCGCAAAAGGCAAAGAGCCGCGCGATATTCGGTTTTCGCTGTCGGGCCTGACAAACGCAATCGAATGGGCGGAGTGCGCGCAGGCACAACTTGCCAGCGGCAAGTCCGGCCCGCCGACGCCGGAAGATGAAAAGCCGGAATATTCACCGGCAGAACCCGATGTGCCGGTTGATCCGGTTGGTGACGGCAAGGACTAGCTCGCCGTCCGGGCCCGCCCTATTCCCACTCAATAGTGCCGGGCGGTTTTGAGGTGACGTCATAGACCACCCGATTGATGCCGCGGACCTCGTTGATGATGCGGGTTGCGACGCGGCCCAGAAATTCCATGTCGTAGGGAAAGAAATCCGCCGTCATACCGTCAACGGAGGTGACCGCGCGCAGTGCGCAGACAAACTCGTAGGTGCGCCCGTCGCCCATGACACCAACGGTCTGAACCGGCAACAGGACGGCAAACGCCTGCCAGATGTCGTCATACAGGCCGGCCTTGCGGATTTCATCCAGGTAGACTGCATCTGCTTCCTGGAGAATCTTGACCTTGTCGCGGGTTACGCCGCCGGGGCAGCGAATGGCAAGGCCGGGGCCGGGAAACGGGTGCCGGCCAATGAAGCTGTCGGGCAAACCCAGTTCGTGGCCAAGCGCCCTCACCTCGTCCTTGAACAGTTCGCGCAGCGGTTCGACAAGCTGCATGTTCATGCGATCCGGCAGACCGCCGACATTGTGGTGCGACTTGATGGTGGCGGACGGGCCTCCGGAAAACGACACGCTCTCGATCACGTCAGGGTACAGTGTGCCCTGGGCGAGGAAATCAGCGCCACCGAGCTTCTTGGCCTCGCGTTCAAACAGTTCGATGAACAGCCGTCCGATTGTCTTGCGCTTTGTCTCCGGGTCGGCTTCGCCCTCCAGCGCGTCGAGAAATATGTCTGCCGCATCCACCAGCACCAGCGGAATATGGTAGTGCTCGCGGAACATGGTAACGACCTGTTGCGCTTCGTCCTTACGCATCAGGCCGTGATCCACCAGAATACAGGTCAACTGATCGCCAACAGCCTCATGGATCAGCACGGCGGCAACAGATGAGTCCACCCCGCCGGACAGGCCGCAAATCACCCGGCCCGACCCCACCTGATCGCGGATGGCTGCGATGGCCTGATCCTTGTAGGCCTCCATTGTCCAGTCGCCGGTAAACCCGGCCAGCGCGACAAAATTCTCATACAGCCTGGCGCCACGTGGCGTGTGGTGGACTTCAGGGTGAAACTGCACGGCAAAGAAATTGCGTTCTGTGTCTGCGGTGATGGCAAACGGTGCGTTGGGCGAAACGCCATATACCCTGAACCCGGGTGCCAGCCTGGATACATGATCGCCGTGGCTCATCCAGACCTGCTCTGCGCCGTCATCGAACCAGCCATCCAGCAGCGGCAGGCTTTCGTCTGCCGGTGTCACGTAGGCGCGGCCAAACTCGGCAGTGCCGGCGCCGCGCTCGACCTGTCCGCCAAGGCAGTGCATCATCACCTGCTGGCCATAGCAGATGCCAAGAATGGGAACACCGAGGTCGAACACCGACGATGGCGGCATTGGCGCACCTTCGTCAAACACCGATGCGGGCCCGCCGGAGAAGATCACCGCCCTGGGCGCAAACTCCTTCAGGAAGGCATCTGTCACTTTGTGGAACGGGTGGATTTCGCAATATACGTTCAACTCACGCAATCGCCGCGCGATGAGTTGGGTTACCTGCGAACCGAAGTCGATAATGAGGAGGCGCTCTGTCATAGCGAGCGGATACAGAAAAGCCGTCGAGTCGGCAAGACAAACAGACAGTTTCGGCCCGTGCCATTCACAATTCTACCGGTTTTTGTGGTATGATGCCCCAATATGAGGCTGGTGGGCGTTTACTCGGTCAAGAGGAGACGTTTGCTTATGAACACAGTACAAACCGCCGAACATGCCCGTGCGCTGCTGGATGCCTATGGCGACAAGGCAGAAGCGCATGCCGCTCAAAAAGCCAACGAGCTGCGCCAGTCAGGTGAACACCTGCATGCCGAGGCGTGGCAGCAGGTTCGCAAGGCGATCAAGCAGTTGCGCGGATCACATGTGAGTTGAGCGCTGTAGCTTTAATGCAATCCCTGTGCATCAGGCCGGCAACTCCTGTCGCTGCATTACCGCGATAAAGAAACCATCCACGTTATGGTCTGCCGGTGACAACAGCAGCGTGTCGGTGCTGCCGTCGGATGACACCGGAGCGTCACCGGGCAGGCATTGCCGCCACACGTCGGCGTAAGGGACTATGTGGAAGTCCGGACTGGATGCCAGGAACGCCTTTATCTGATCAATGTTTTCTTCCGGCAGCAAGGAACACGTGACATAGATCAGCCGACCGCCCGGTTTCACCAGCGGTGCAGCACGCGCCAGTACGGCACGCTGATCTTCACCGCGATTGGAGAGGCTTTCTGGCGTTAACCGCCACTTGGCATCCGGCTTGCGCCGCCACGAGCCGGATCCCGAACATGGCGCATCGACCAGCACACGGTCCATACGCCCGGCAAGCTCGTCCAGTTTTTCGGGTTCGTCGGCCGGAATCACCTGGATATTGTGAACCCCTGCCCGGTTCAACCGCGCAATGATCGGCTTCAGGCGGTTCTTGTCGGCATCCCAGGCATGAATCTGGCCCTTGTTGCCCATGGCGGACGCCAGTGCCAGTGTCTTGCCGCCTGCCCCTGCACAGATGTCGGCAACCTGATGACCGGCCTCTACGGCACACATGCGAGCAGCGATCTGCGATGCCGCATCCTGAATCTCGAAGGCGCCGCGCTGGAAGGACGGTTCGGCTTCCAGGTTCGGCGTGCGCTTCAGCCCTTCGGGCACTTCTATGCGGATGCCATCAGGTGCAAGCGGAGCTGCCATGGCGGCAAACTTGGACAGCTGACCGAGCAGTTTATCGCGGTTTGTCTTGAGCAGATTGGCTCGAATATCCACCGGTGCGCGAACCCCCAGCGCCTGGCCCTGGCGAACAGCATCGTCACCGAATGCAGTCACAAAAGACGGCATCAGCCATTCCGGAAGATTGGCCTGTACATGCAGCGCAGCATCTGCGGCAAGCTCATTCCCAAGGGCTGTCTTTTCAATGTCCGTCAACTCGCCGGGACCATGTTTAGACGCACACAGCTCAGCCAGTTCGTCCACGGTGATGTTCATCAACCGCACGGCACACGCCAGCACCAGTGCCCGCGGTGTATCCGAGCCCATGATCGACGACAGAACGGAGCGCTGGCGCATGATGTCGTAGACAATATTGCCGATGGCAGCGCGGTCACTGGACCCTGCGAAACGGTGCGCCTTGCCCCATTCGGACAGCGCGCCGTTCACCGGACGATGACGGCTGGTCACGTCGGCAATGACTTCAATGGCGGCAGCAAGCCTTCCGGAAAGGTGCATCAGGTAGTTCCCGTTGAAAAAACATGCGCGGCCAACATGGCCCACATAATGGTGACAGCAACGACGCTGGCAAAAAAGCTCGCAAATCGAACCGGTAGTCTGTTTGACCCGCAATGACAGACCGAATGGACCAGGCGGGCAGCGACAAACCCCCATGCCAGCCAGACTAACACCACAGTTGCAGCATGGATGGCAAGGGCAGTGGCGATGGCGGCGAAGAACAGAACCGGCATTTCGAACTGGCTCTTGTAGTTATTGCTGACCTGCAGCACATCAGCAGGCCATGCCCGGTCGTTCAGCAGCGCGTCGCTGCCCTGTTTGCCGGCATTGACCGCACTACCCCGCCTGGCACCAAGCAGCAACAATACGGTTATCGTCAGCAAGACTTGTGAAGACGCTGCCAGTACCAGCAATTGCGGATTGGTCATGGTCGCGGCTTTCCGGGTTCAGCCCTGGTTCTGATAGTTGGGCGATTCCCGGGTGATCTGCACATCATGAACATGGCTTTCGCGAAGACCGGCACCTGAAATCCGCAGGAACTCGGCCTTGCTTTGCAGGTCGGCGATGGTCGCTGACCCGGTATACCCCATGGCGGCACGAAGCCCGCCGGCAAGCTGGTGCAGCACTGCGCCCACCGGGCCCTTGTAGGGTACCTGGCCTTCAATGCCTTCCGGCACCAGCTTGAGCTGATCCTTGACTTCCTGCTGGAAATACCGGTCGGCGGAGCCGCGCGCCATGGCCCCGACCGAGCCCATGCCACGATAGGATTTATAGGACCGGCCCTGGTACAGATATACTTCGCCGGGACTTTCATCTGTGCCGGCGAGCAGGTTGCCGATCATTGCGCATGACGCACCGGCTGCAAGCGCCTTGGCAAGGTCGCCTGAAAACTTGATGCCGCCGTCGGCGATGACAGGAACGCCTGACTGGCTTGCCGCTTCTGCGCAGTCCATGATGGCGGTGAGCTGAGGCACTCCGACGCCGGCGACGATACGGGTGGTGCAGATGGAGCCCGGACCAATGCCAACCTTGACAGCGTCGGCGCCTGCATCAATCAACGCACGGGTTGCATCGGCCGTGGCGACGTTGCCGGCAATGACCTCCACCTTGTTGGACATTTTCTTGATGCGGCGGACCTGCTCGATCACGTACTGGGAATGGCCGTGAGCGGTGTCGACCACGATGAGATCAACCCCGGCATCGATCAGCATTTCAGCCCGCGCGTAATTGCCGTCACCGGTTCCGGTGGCTGCGGCAACCCGCAGGCGTCCCTGTTCGTCCTTGACCGCATCGGGGTTAAGGGCGGCCTTGTCCATATCGGTAACGGTAATCAGGCCGGTACAGTGAAAACTGTCGTCAACGACGATCAGCTTTTCAATGCGGTGCTTGTGCAGCAACTTGCGGGCCTCATCCTTGCCCACTCCTTCCTTCACGGTGACCAGTTCTCGGGTCATAAGGTCACCGACCTTGCGGTTGAGATCATCTTCGAAGCGAACGTCGCGATTGGTGACGATGCCAACCAGTTTGCCATTTTCGTCCACAACAGGAATACCGGAAATCCTGTGATGCGCCTTGATTTCGCGCAGATCTCCCAACGTGGCACCGGGATGAATGGTTATCGGGTTGACCACCATGCCGCTTTCAAATTTCTTGACCTGACGAACCTCATTGGCCTGAAGCTCAGGATCCATATTGCGATGCACAACACCCAGACCACCTGCCTGGGCCATGGCAATTGCCAGACGGCCTTCGGTCACCGTGTCCATTGCCGCCGACAGTATCGGTAACGACAATTCAATATTGCGGGTGAGCTTGCTGCGTATCTGCACATCGGATGGCAACACGGCAGAGGCTGCCGGTTTCAGCAGCACATCGTCAAAAGTCAGGTATTCGGGGATCGAGTCGGAACGCAGTTTGGCGGCCATTGCCAATCCTTTCGCAGATAGGAAGGGTCACGCGGCGCATGGCATAAATCCCTGCACGACTCGCAACCAGATTGACGACTGTCTGTAACACCCAGTTGAAGGGCGCGGCAAGCGGCAGTTTTCCACACCGGGTGTGGCATGTTGGCCATTGTCGGGTTCCAGGGTGTCTGACGACCGTCCAGAAGGGTTTCAGCAAGACATGCCGTTATTCGGTTGTCCCGCGATATCCCATGGCCACGAGAAACAGTTCCGCCGAGTCCTCCCGGCTGGACTGGGGTTTAAAGTGGCGGACGCTGCTGAACTCGCGCTTCAATATGACCAGTAGTTCGCTCTCGGCGCCGCCGCGCAGGACCTTGCATACATAGGTGCCACCGGGTTTCAGAACCTGGCGGGCGAATACGAGGCCTGCGTCTGCCAGTGCCATGATCTTGAAATGGTCGGTCTGCCGGTGGCCGGTTGCGTGTGCCGCCATGTCGGAGACAACCGCGTCTGCCTTGTCGCCGCCGAGCGCCTCGATCAGGGCTTCAGCCGCGCCGTCCTCCAGAAAATCCTGCTTGAATATGGTAACACCGGCAATCGCTTCCACACCATGCATGTCAATGGCAACCACCTTGCCCTCGCCTGACTCGGCATTGGTGCGGCGTGCCGCGATTTGCGACCATCCGCCAGGCGCTGCGCCGAGATCCACAATGCGACCGCCGGGTTTCAGAAACCTGAATTCATCATCGATCTCGGCCAGTTTGAAAGCTGAACGTGAACGATAGCCTTCCAGCTTGGCGCGCGACACGTAAGGGTCGTTCAACTGGCGCTCGAGCCAGCGTGTCGAAGACAGTCTGCGCCCGCGTGCCGTCTTGACGCGCTGCGCTGTCTTGGTTGGATTGCGGCCCGATGTCCCGCCGGTACGGGGCTTCTTGCCACTGGGTCTACGTGGGCCTGGCATAGTTTCCGTCCTCGTTCATCAATGAAGTCAAGATACCCTCGCGCAGCCCGCGGTCCGCAACGCGGATCCGATCGGCCGGCCAGAGGCTGCGAATTTCTTCCAGTATGGCGCACCCCGCCAAAACAAGGTCTGCCCGTTCCGGACCAATACACGGCGATGACGCACGCTGCTCGTAGGTCATGGCCAGCAGATCATTGGTAACCGCGCCTACTTCTGCGCCCAAAATCCATGCCCCGTCAACGCGCGCGCGATCATAACGGCGCAGGTTCATGTGAATGCCGCACACGGTCGTGACGGTTCCCGATGTGCCCAACAGGTGATCGGGCACCGGGTTTTGATCGGACCCGTTGCGCAAACGGCTTGCAAAGGGCCGGGCAAGTTCTGCCACATGAGCGCGCATTGCCGCAAAACTTTCGGCACTGACATGCTTGCCGCCAAATTTCTCGGCAACCGTAACCACGCCGGCCGGGATGGACGTCCAGTCGGCGATCTGGTAGCGCCCGCCGGCCATATTGAGCCACAGGATCTCCGTGGACCCACCGCCGATGTCGAACACCATGACGGTTCGGGCCTTGCCGCAAATAAGTGGCGAAGCACCGGCTGCGGCAAGACCTGCCTCGGTCTCACGGTCGATCACCTCGAGACCCAATCCGATTTCGCAGCGCGCCTGTTCGATAAAGCTTGCTCCATTATCCGCCATGCGACAGGCTTCCGTGGCGATGAGACGAAAACGCTGAACATCCCACCATTTCAGCTTGTTCGAACACACCCGAAGCGCCTTGATTGTGCGCTGTATCGCGTCCTGGGATAACTCGCCGGTCTGCGACACGCCCTCGCCCAGCCGCACAATGCGGGAAAACGCGTCAACCACCTCAAACCCGGTTTCTGCCGGGCGCGCCAGAAGCAGACGGCAATTGTTGGTACCCAGGTCAAGCGCACCATAGATCGTCTCGCCCGGAACCTTGCGGAATCTGGACGTTGGCTTCCCCGGCGTCACCGCCCCGGATTTTAACTGGCTTTCGGGCTCAACCGCCTCATCACTACGGCGCGGAGGGCGGCGTAGATGCCACCCGTGGCGCCGGCGTGGTTTGGCCGGTTTCGCGCCGGTCTTGCCCTCAGCGCCCAAATCAACACCCTGTCAGATTACCCGTCGCCAGCACCCGGCCCCGGCATACTCAGCCATTCCGGGGGGCAAACACAAAGGCAACCTGCCTCGATACGTTTCGTTGGATTCACTGTAACAGCTTTACCGACAAGGTAAAGCGAGCTGATGTTTGTTCACTCGATTGAACCGAATTGCATTAACGGGTGATTAGCCCTTGATCGGTATGGTTACCGACGCAAGGGATAGTTATATGAATGGCTATGGAAAAAGCTGGTTCACAGCCGGGTCGCTGATCGGAGAATTCTCCGAACAAATGCGCATGTCCAATGGCCAGCAACGCTCGACACTGGCGGTCAACACCGCGCGCGTGGAGGCCGAACTTGCCTCCAAGGCGAAGTCGGAATTCATCGCGTCCATGAGCCATGAATTGCGCACCCCGTTGAATGCGATCATCGGGTTTTCAGACATGCTGCAGTCGCACAAGGACCTGCCGATCGCGCAAACCGACCAGTATGCCGGCTATATCCACGAAGCGGCCCAACATCTGCTGCAACTGATCAACGAAGTTCTCGACGTCTCCAAGATTCAGGCCGGCGCACTGACAGTCGATCTGCAAAAGATTGACGTCAAGCCAATACTGGAAAGCTGCGTCCACTTCATCGAAATGCGCGCTGCTGCCAAGGGTATCACCGTAACGAGCAACATTGCCGAAGACATTTCGCCGGTCAGGGCCGATCCTTTGCGGTTGAAACAGGTCTTGTTGAACCTGTTGAGCAACGCCGTAAAATTCACCGAAGAAGACGGCGGCGTGACTGTTGAAGTGACGAACGATAAAACCGGCTACGTGGCCTTCTCCGTGACGGACACGGGCCGTGGCATGAGCCGGGAAGAAGTGCAACTGGCGACGCAGCCGTTTGGCCAGGTGCGCAGCGGAAATGGTGATGACATTGAGGGAACCGGGCTGGGCCTGCCCATTTCGGTTGCGCTGATCAAAGCGCACAACGGCAAATTTTCCCTGGAAAGCCAGCAAAGCATGGGCACGTGTATCCGCTTCACCATTCCGACAGACGCCGCAGATACCGCTCAAGACGATGCAGAGATTGGTGCAGCGCACGACATCACGCCACAGGCGGAAACCAACCTGCCGACGCAGCCGGCTTATTAGAAGGCAGACCTTATGACAACTCAAAACATCGCTGCACCCTCAACGCGAGGGCCAATGAACATGGCAAGTGAACGCATCGGTCGTCTTGTCGCCGTGACCGGTGCGCATGCGATCATTCTGCTCGATGCCGATGATGCATTTTCAGTCGCCGAAGAAAGCTGCCCGGAAATTGGCACACTGTTGAAAGTGGACACTGCAGCAACTATCACGTTGGCGCTGGTGTCGGCACTGAGTTCACCTACACCGTCACTCGACAATCAGGCGCAGGAAATGCGCATCGTTGAAGTGGAATTCATCGGTGAACTACCAAAGGACGATCACGGCAACCCGAAGAGCTTCCGGCGTGGCGTGTCGTCCTATCCCGGTCTCGGCAACATTGTTTCGCGCGCTTCCCAGGCTGAACTGGCCATGGCATATGCCAGTGACGAAGACACCTCGATCCGCATTGGCCACATTCAGCAGGATGTCTCCATTCCCGCCATGGTCAAGATCGATGAACTGCTCGGCAAGCACTTTGCCGTACTGGGCACAACCGGCACCGGGAAGTCATGCGCAGTTGCCCTGATACTGCGCCGCATACTGGAGAAAAATCCGAAGGCGCACATTCTGCTGCTCGACGTTCACCGCGAGTACGCGTCCTCGTTCAAGGAATACGCGGAAGTCATTCAGCCACAGAACATGTCGCTGCCGTTCTGGATGCTGAACTTCGAGGAATTCGTTGAAATCCTGATCGGCAACCAGCCGAACCGTGAACAGGATGTCGAAATTCTGCGTGAACTGGTTCCGCTGGCGAAAACCCGCTATGCCGCCAACACACGCCGCGACAAGGTGCCGACCCTGCGCTCCAGAGACGGCTCGGATGCCATCAATCTGGGTGTTGATACACCGGTGCCATATCGCGCGTCCGATCTGATGGGCCTGATTGATGAGCATCTCGGGAAACTGGAACTGAAAGGCGAACTGGCGCCCTACAAGCGGCTCAAGGCGCGCCTTGAGACCATGACGCGTGACCCGCGCTATGCGTTCATGTTCGGGCACATGACCATATCCGACAATATGGCAGAAGTTGTTGGCCGTATCTTCCGTATCCCGGTCAATGACAAACCAATCACGGTTATAGAGCTTGGTGGCCTGCCGTCGGAAGTGATCAATGTGTGCGTGTCCGTGCTGGCGCGCATGGCGTTTGACTTCGCCCTGTGGAGCCAGGGCCGCGTCCCGATTACATTTGTGTGCGAAGAAGCCCACCGGTATGTGCCGGCAGACAAGTCGAGCGGTTTTGAGCCGACCAAGCGCGCCATTTCGCGGATTGCCAAGGAGGGCCGCAAATATGGCGTTTCACTGGCCATCATAACTCAGCGGCCTGCCGAACTGGATCCAACCATCCTGTCGCAGTGCAACACCGTATTCTCCATGCGCCTGACCAATGAACGCGACCAGGAAATCCTGAAAGCCGGGATTTCCGATGCAGCGGCATCGCTGCTGGAATTCATGCCGACAATGGGAACAGGCGAAGCCGTCACCTTTGGGGAAGGTGTTTCGTTGCCCACCCGCATCAAGTTTGATCTGCTGCCCCGGCACGCACTGCCGAAGAGTTCAACGGCCTCGTTCACCCGCAACTGGAGCATTGATGTTCCCGATGAAGGTTTCCTGGACGCCATCGTGGCGCGCTGGCGCATGCAGTCCTACGATATAGGCTATGTGGATTCAGCGCCGGAAGCCGCAGACTTCAATCCCGAAACCGGCGAGGTCGCCGAACGCGCCGCTGAAACGCCGCCCGAGGTCGCACCCGAGGCACCCGCTGCAGCGCAACCCATAGCGCAAGCCCCGCAACCGGTCGCAGCGCCCGCGCCGGTCAGAGCCCCGACACCGGTCATGTCCCCCTCACCGGTCACGTCTCCGCCACCGGCCATGTCTCCCTCACCGGCCATGGCACCCGCAGCGCCTGCAACTACCGCATCTGTCCGGGCACCCTCACTAGCCGGTTCAGGGTCATCACTCCTGAAAAAACCGCTCGACATATCTGGAATGGCAATCGGGCAATCCGCGCCTGCACAACCTTCCGCGCCAGCACAAGCCTCCGCGCCCGCGCAACCCGATGCAAACGATATGCAAGCTCGCCGCGCACCACCACCGGCCGCAATCACAGCGGCGGCGGCGTTGAGCAAAGATACCGGGCTTGGTGCCTTGCTGCAAAAGCTGCGTAGTTAGCAAAACCCAGGCTTTTCACCCCCACGGTGCATCGCCGGGCTTGACACCGGCAAGCCGAATTGGCTAAGCCACC
>Ga0316192_10000487_pt1 | contig 29258 bp, 25 predicted proteins | sample MerIslwburrow_MG_FD_204931 | JGI IMG/M metagenome (GOLD analysis project Ga0316192, IMG submission 204931) | Coastal sediment microbial communities from Maine, United States - Merrow Island worm burrow | ecosystem: Environmental > Aquatic > Marine > Coastal > Sediment | place: USA: Maine...
AGAAGGCGGGTGCGGGTGCGATAGCGGTACTGGGTAATACGTCGATGACGGCGGGTAGCTCAAAATCAGAGGTGTTTGAATCGGCGGTGGATAATTTGCTCAGGCGGGGATTCCCTCAGGTGGGAGAGGCTTTGAAACGGGCGAAGATTGAGGCGATGGTGAAGAATCCGGATAGGGATAATTCGATTGCGACGATGCATTTGTTGGGGCTGCCTAGTTTGAAACTTAAAGGTGTAAAGTAACCCAGTATTAGTTTTTTAAATAGTGAGATCAGATATATGCTTACGTGGGGCAAAAGTTCCACGTAAGCAATAAATTGTTTGTTAAAAAGTAGACTGCCAACCCGCAATAAATTGAAAATCTGTTGAAAGTTGTGGGCCATTTAGGTTTTCGTGGATGGGAAAGCCACCTTCTAGAGAAAGTTGATGTTCACTTGAAGTCTCTTTCATTAATTCCCAGTTAGCAACATCGGCATTTTGATACGAAAAATTACACTTTCTTTATCAGAGGATTGTTTGGTTCCTCGACAAGCTAGTTGAGCTAATAAATCAATTTGTGGAATGTCAAGATCGCTTTTCATAGAAAGGTTTTCGTTGTCCGCATGACAACAGGTTTTTTTGATAACCTTAGGTTTGATACAACAACAGTCACTCAAACATTTTATCGCAGTTGTGCAGCCACAGCCATGGTTTTTACAGGGCCAATCACCTTCTTCAATAGAAGAGGTATCCACATAAGCCGAGACATTAATTGCAGTAACCAACGGAGTCTGCATAAAAAAAGCAATAATAAAAAGTGTGGTTAAGAAATTTCTCATTTTGGGGCCATTATAGTCTTCTTTAATGCTGTTGAAAGGTCTCAAGTCGATTAGAATAATAACTCAATAGAATGTCAGAGAAAAGGTTAAGTGGATGTCTAAAGGTTTAGTGATTGTGAATACAGGTAAGGGAAAGGGCAAAACCACAGCGGCTATGGGACAGGCCGTACGATTTTTGGGCCACGGAGGCGATGTGGCTTGTATTCAGTTTATTAAAGGCAAGTGGCCTACGGGAGAGCAATGTTTACCCGAAGTGTTTGGAGAACGTTTTTATCTTTTTAGACAGGGGGAAGGTTTTACCTGGGATAGGCAAAATCCTGAAAGTGACCGTAAAATGGCCCAGGCGACTTGGGAAATTGCAAAAAATGCTTTATTATCGGGGAAATATGGAATGGTGATTTGGGATGAAATTAATATCGTCCTCAGGTATAACTATTTGAATGTGAATGATGTCTTGGAAGTTTTGAAAGAGAAGGCTTCTAAGGTGCATGTGATCTTAACGGGGCGTGATTGCCCTGAAGAAATTGTGGCCATCGCTGATCAAGTCACAGATATGAGGGATGTGAAACATCCTTATCGTGCAGGGGTGAAAGCTCAGAAAGGAATAGAGTTCTGATGGAGTACCAAAAGAATCCTACGCTTATTGAAAACGATAGTTTTAAAGTGATTGATGATGAAGTAGGTCCTCATAACTTTAATCGACAGGAATATGAATTGGTGCGCCGCTTGATTCACTCCACGGGAGATTTTGATTTTCTTGAAAACACAAAAATAGGTCCAAAGGCGATTGATGCGGCGGTGGCCGAAATCAATAAAGGTACAACCTTTGTGTGTGACGTGCAAATGGTTACCGCAGGGATATCAAAGCCTTTGATGAAAAAATTTAATTGTGACTGCGTGACCTATGTGTCTGATCCTGAAGTGATGGAGAAAGCTCAAGAGGCAGGTGTGACCCGTTCTATTATGGGAATGAGAAAAGCGGCTGAACAACACCCTACGGGAATTTATGCCATTGGCAATGCACCTACTGCTTTGTTGGAATTGATCCGATTGGTGAAAGAAGAAAGTTATCGTCCCACGCTTATTATTGGTGTTCCGGTTGGTTTTGTGAATGCAGCAGAATCAAAAGCTTTATTAGCTGAATTAGAAGAAGTTCCCTATGTGGCTTGCTTGGGGCGTAAAGGTGGAAGCTCTCTGGCTGTCGCAGCTTGTAATGCTTTACTTCATATCACTAATAAAACGTATGAAAATGGAGGGATGAATCCTTTTACCAAGTTTGATTGATAAAAGGTTTTGACAACAGTGACGGATCCGCATACCACGATTGCCCAGTTGCTACATCAACCTGAGACAGCGGTGGATGTGGACGATATGATTCGTCAATTTCAAGCTTATTTTAAATCAGAACAAAGCGATACCTATGATGTGATGTGTGCCGCAAAAGATCTCAATAATCCAAACATCACCAAACGTTTGGGTTTTTTAACCGAGTTGTATTTCCCTAATGAAGCGGCGTTGATCGAAGCCTGTAAAATAGATGTGACAGAAGGAACCTGTGTGTTGCACCCCTCATTGACGGATACAGAGCTTGACACAAACTGGCAGATTTATGTGTCACAAGATTTGCGTAAAGCCGCTGAAAAAATAAAAGTAAAAAAAACAAAGTCTTCCTTAAAAAGAGGTTACACCACAGGGGCTTGTGCCACGGCAGCTTCTTTAGCGGCGACTCAAGCCTTGGTTACAGGACAGGCACCTAGTGAAGTAATGGTTGAATTGCCCTTAGGAGATACCGTTAAGTTTGTGGTCAATGAATGCTATCGTTCAGGGCAAGGTTGGTTTGCTTCGGTAAGAAAAGATGCGGGAGACGATCCGGATGTCACTCATTTGGCCTTGATATGTTCTACCGTAACGCCTAGTGATGAATCGAGTATTTTTTTGAAAGCAGGTGAAGGTGTAGGGCAAGTGACTAAGCCAGGTTTAGGTTTGGAAGTGGGAGTGCCTGCCATTAACCGAGTACCTAGAAAAATGATTATGGCTCACGTTTCTGCGGTTGAAGGTTGTCCAAAAGGATTAATCATATCCATCTCGATACCCAATGGAGAAAAGCTAGCTAAAAAAACATTAAATGAACGTTTGGGAATTGTGGGAGGGCTTTCAATTTTAGGGACAACAGGTATTGTGAAGCCCTTTTCAACCGCTGCTTATAGAGCAAGTATTGTTCAAGCCATTAAAGTAGCTGTTAAATTAGGGCGTGAACATTTGGTGTTGACCACAGGTGGCAAAAGTGAGCGTTATGCCCAAAAGATTTTTCCTAGATTGGAAGAAGATGCCTTTATTCAAATGGGTGATTTTGTGGGTGCGGCCATGCGCAGCGCGAACAAAAAAGAAGTGTCACGTATTTCTATTTGTGGCATGGTAGGCAAAATTTCAAAAATAGCCAATCGTAAAGATATGACTCATGCGGCAGGCTCCTCTGTTAATATGGAACTGATGGCTGAAATGGCTAAGGACTGCGGTGCCAATAAAGACCTAGAACAAGCGATACGTGAAGCTAATACTGCCCGTCATGTGGGCGAGTTGATTTGTGAGGCAGGCATAGAAGGTTTTTATGATAAGATGTGCCAGCACGCAGCGAATTTTGTGTTCGAGGATATTATAAAAAAACAAACCAGAGTTGATGTGATTCTCACTGATCTGGAAACAGGAGACATTCTAGGAGAGTTCACAAGACAATGAGCATCACATTAATTGGTATCGATGACAGCGGAAAATTAAATGAAACCCAACGTCAAAAGATTTACAGCTCTGACATTCTTTGTGGGGGAGAACGTCACCTGGCTTTTTTTTCAGATTGTGAAGCTGAAACCTACACAATCAAAGGCAAGCTTATTGAGTTGACAAAGTTTTTAGAGAGTCATGCAGAAAAATCCATTACGGTATTGGCTAGCGGTGACCCTTTGTTTTACGGTATTGGTGCCTACCTCTGTAAAAAAATGGGTGCTGAAAATGTGCAGATTGAACCTGCTTTGAGTTCTATGCAAATCGCTTTTGCCCGAGCCAAACTTGGTTGGCAAGAGGCCGCGCTCACTAGCGTACATGGTAAACCTTTGGAGAACTTAGATGATCCTTGCCAAAATGCTAAGGTGATAGGTATCTTCACTGATGCCCGTAACAATCCACAGGCCATAGCCCATTATGTAGAAGAAAAAAAATACGGCTCTTTTGATTGTTGGGTGTGCCAAAATTTAGGTGGAGAAGATGAAGTTGTTTGGCAAGGTCTGCTGAAAGATGCAATTGCAGAAAACTTTTCAGATCTTAATGTGGTGATTTTACGTAAACGAGAAGGCGAAGAAGCTGAGTCGCTCAATACAGAAGATTTACCACTCTTTGGTATAGATGATAATTTGTTTAACTACCGTGCGCCTTCAAAAGGATTGATCACCAAAAAAGAGGTGCGTGTGGTGTCGTTGTCTCAAATGCATTTGAATAGTCGTTCCATTGTTTGGGACATTGGTGCGGGCTCAGGTTCGGTGAGTGTGGAGGCGGCGCGCTTGTGTTCACAGGGTCAAGTGTTTGCTATTGAAAAAAATAAATTGGACTACGAATATATTGCTAAAAATGTTGCACGTTTTGCGGTACCTAATATCACAACGGTTCATGGGCAAGCGCCTTCGGATATTCCCGATAACTGGCCAGTCCCTGATGCCGTTTTTGTGGGAGGTTCATCGGGCACATTGATGGAATTGACTCAACTTATTTATAACAAACAAAAAAGTGGTGGTCGTTTAGTGATCAACGCCATCACGTTGGAAAACCAAATCAAGGCTTATGAAGCCTTAAAAAAAGTGGGTTATAAGATACAAGTACAACAAATTTCTGTAGCACGTTCTAAGCCCATTTTAGATATGCTTCGATTTGAAGCTTTAAACCCTATCAATATTTATACGGGAGTTAAAAAATGAGTACAGCGATCTGGTGCATCACCAAACATGGCCTGGGGATCGGTAAGCGCTTGCATGAGGGCTTTCCCTCGGCTCAGTTTTATGTGCCACGTAAATTTGAAGATAAGGCCGAATTCCCCGCGATGTTTTATGACGAACTGCTTAGTAAAGTAATTGGGAAAGTGTTCCATGACTATGACAATCACATTTTTGTGATTTCTCTTGGTGCGGTAATTCGCATGGTGGCTCCCTATTTGAAAGATAAAAAGATAGATCCTGCGGTTGTGGTGGTGGATGACCAAGCACGTACAGCAATTTCAGCATTGTCCGGTCACGTGGGTGGAGCGAATGAATTTACAGAACGTGTGGCTAAGGTGTTGAAGTGTCAAGCAATCATTACCACAGCCAGTGATACAGGAAAAACAATTCCTGTGGATATTTTAGGTAAAGAGTTTTTTTGGGAAATAGATGACCACAGTTATGTTACCCCAGTGAGTGCCGCTGTGGTGAATGAAGAGCCGGTTGCCTTTGTGCAAGAATGTGGCGAATCTGATTGGTGGAATCGACCTGTGCCCTTGCCTTCACATATCAAACTATTTAGATCCTTGGATGAGATACAAAACAAAGATGATTTTACTGCTTATTTGATTGTGACAGATCGCCTGATTGATAAAGAGATCGAAAGTTTCAAGTCAAAAGTGGTGTTGTATCGGCCAAAAACTTTAGTTTTGGGAACGGGATGCAATTCCAATACCCCTTTGGAGGAAGTCAAAGAGGGAATTGAAGAAACGCTGAGACATGCCCATCTGAGCATAAAATCTTTAAGATCGTTTGCTTCAATCGAACGCAAAAAAGAAGAACCCGCTTATGTGGCTTTGCAAAAAGAGTGGAAGATTCCTTTTGTGTTTTACAGTAAGGAAGAACTTAATACCCTTGAAAATTTACCTAACCCTTCTGATGTGGTCAAAAAATTTGTCGGTTCCCCTGGTGTGGCAGAGCCTGCTGCTATGCTGGCTGCTAATAATGAAAATCTTATCGTACCCAAAAGAAAATTCGCCAATATGACAGCGGCGGTATCCCGAGTACCTTTTGTTGACAAAAAAATTGAACAGGAAGAAGAATCGTTGTTCGCGATCAAAAAAGGTCGCATTTATATTGTGGGTGCAGGACCAGGCAATCCCGATTTGATGACGGTTAGAGGTGTTGAATTATTACGTCGTGCTGACTTAGTTATTTTTACAGGCTCCTTGGTACCACGGCGGTTACTGAAACACTGTTCACCCGCTTGCGAGATTGTGGATTCTAAAGGTTTGGATTTGAATCAGATAACGGATCATTTGATGAGTGCGGCCAACGAAAATAAAATTGTGGTGAGGTTACATACAGGAGAACCTTCTATTTATGGAGCCACCATGGAGCAATGTGATATATTCAAAAAAAAAGGTGTGCCCTTCGAAATGGTTCCAGGTATTTCATCTTTTCAAGCCGCCGCAGCCGTATTAAAAACAGAATTTACGATTCCTGAAGTCAGTCAAACACTGATTATTTCAAGGGCCGCAGGACGAACTCCCGTTCCTGAAAAAGAAGAGTTGAAACTTTTAGGACAACATGGTTCAACCATTGTCTTGTATCTTTCTGTAGGATTATCACAAAAAGTGCAGGAAGATCTATTAACCTGTTATCCGGCGGATACGCCAGCGGCTATTTGTTACCGTGTGTCATGGCCGGATGAAAAGATTATTCGTTGTGAATTAGGAGAGCTTGAAAAAACAGTGGAGCGTCATGCCATTAAGATGCACGCTCTTATAATTGTAGGACCTGGTTTAAAAAGTCATGGCACACAAAGCCGTTTGTACGCCGATGATTTCACTCATCGTTTTAGAAAGGCTAACAAAAGCGAATGACAACTTGTGTACTGATTGTGGGACACGGCAGTCGCCGTGAGAAATCAAATGAACAATTTCTAGAAGTGGTTCAAGGGTTTGCCATACGCCATCCTTCTTATACGGTATCTTTTGGTTATGTGGAATTGGCTTCTCCCTCACTGGAGGAGGCCTTAAAAGAAGCGGCGAAACATCATAAAAAAGTTGTTGTGATACCTTTGTTTTTATTTGCTGCAGGTCATGTAAAAAACGATATTCCTTTGATGTTAAATCGTGTGCGTCCTAAATTCCCTAATGTGGAATTTTTGTCGACTCGTGCTTTAGGTGTGGATAGTCGATTGGCAAAAGCTATTGACGACAGATTACTTGAAAAAGATTCACGTATCAAAGATGAGCCTCATGAATATGCGGTGGTGGTGATTGGTCGAGGCTCTAGTGATCCAGATGCCAATGGGGATTTTTGTAAATTGGTGAGATTGCTTCAAGAAGGTCGCCCATTTGCTGAAGTGCAAGCCACTTTTATTGCCATCACCAATCCTCGTGTTCCTCGTACTTTAGATTTAATGGCCAGAGCAAGGCCAGCAAGATTGATTGTGATTCCCTACCTTCTTTTTGGGGGTGTGTTGGTAGAACGAATGGAAAAATTGGTTGAAGATTTTTCAAAAAAATATGCTTGGATTGATTGTCAGATTGCTTCACCTATCGGTGTGCATGAAGCGGTGTATGAGGTGTTGGAAGAACGTTTGCAACAAGCGCTTTCAGGTAAGGAAGATCTTTCCTGCGACAATTGCCAGTACCGTGTTGAAATGCCTGGTCATGTTGAAAATGCGGGGGGACTTAAGGCGCTGCTGTGGAGTTTGCGCCATAGTTACACACATACCCAGGCCATGCCAGCGGATCACGCTCACCCTCCGATGCAAAAACATGTATTGGTTTGTGGCAATGTGGATTGCTCAGATAAAGGTTCTTTGCCCCTTATCGAAAATTTACGAAGAGAAATTAAGAGCAAAGATTGTCAGAAAAAATATTTGGTTACCAAAACCTCTTGTATGGGACGTTGTGGGGAAGGGCCGAATGTTATTGTGTATCCCGATGGCATTTTTTATAGAGATGTCGAGGCGAAGGATGCAGCAGAATTAGTGGAAGAACATTTTGTCAATGATCGTCTGGTCTCCAGACTAGTTGACAATATTATGCAATAAAAAGGAGAAGATCGATGGCATGTCGTGAATTAGCAGCGCTGCGTTTGGGTTTGATGAATGTGGTGGGTATTGAAGATGATGCAGAAAAACAACATGAACTCAATGAGTTGGGTGATGCGGCAGGAATCGCGGGGCCGATAAAATCAATGATGGAATCCACAAACCTTGAAGACCTCAAACGTTTTTATGAAGCTTCGCTTTCTGACTTAAATCAAAAGTTATCTGATATGTCAGCGGATGATCCGAAATTGGCCTATCATCAATCCTTGATGATCCTGACTAAAAAAGTGGAACAGGAGCTGAATGTACAAATTGGAAACTTCCAACAAATGTGGAAAGATTTGGATGAGATTCATCACTTGACTCACGAGGTTTATCCGGCCTGATTGTTGACAGAATGAGGGGAAATTTGAATTTCCTCATTCTTGGTTGTTTGATGGAACAAATTGCACCAAAATGCCAGAGGAGAGGCATTTTGGTGAGGGGAAGATAAAGCTAAAAATTGCTTTGTAATTTCTTTACGCTTTATTTATGTGGATGTTCCTTCAGCAAGTCAGCTGGAGCATAAAAACCCGTGTTATCTTTGGTAGCGTCGCGTATTTCTTTAACTTTTCCGGGTTTGATAACAGAAGCTTTGTTACCAAAAGCATTACGTACATAAGTGAGGACAGCGGCGAGCTCTTTGTCATTGAGTAAGGTGGCAAATCCTGTCATAGGTACGATACCTGGAAGTTTTTTGCCTTGCACTTCAATAGGGCCCAACAAACCGTTGAGGGTAATTTTGATCAATCGTTCTTCATCTTCAAGCACCCATTTTGTTCCCGCTAGCGGAGGGAACATGGCAGCGGGCAGGCCCTTGCCATCGGGTTGGTGGCAGGTGCCACAATAGGATTCTCGACCATAAATTTCATGGCCTTTAGTCCATAATTCTTTGCCTTCTTTGTCAAGCCAGCTAGGAGCAGGAGGGGGAGGAGGAGGTGTAATTGGTCCTTTTCCACTCAAAAAAGTGATAGCAGCTTTGTGTGCCGCGTTTGACCACTTGTCCAAAGGTTTTTTGGCGACTTCTTCAAGAATTGCTAGGCCCTTTTCTTTATTGATCCATGAAGCCACATTGGTGACTTCAAGGCGCACACGACCATGTTCATCTTGAGCAGCTTTCATCAAGAGATCGGTATGATTAGGGATAAGATGTGTTGAATAACGCAAAACTCGAACAGCAGCAGCGCGAACTTTATAGTTTCTGGCACTTAAAGCTTGGTTTAATAAATCAGCATCAGTTTTGTTTAATCCCCAGCTCACCCAAAGTGCTTCGAGAAGGTTTTGCTCGTAACGGGTATCGGCCTTGTTGAGGCCAGCGACCCATTTTTTTGTTGCAGCAATAACGGTATTTGTGTCACGGCCACGTAATTCGCGTCGTGTGCGATAACGTGTGCGGTATTCGGGGAGTTTTAAATTTTCTAAAAGATTCTCAATACGTGCTCCATGTATTTTGGCAGGAGTCACGAGAGGGCGTGAAGGATAGGTAATACGATAGACGCGGCCATGGGCATGGTCACGTAAAGGATCACGTGCATTATGTTGCATGTGGCCAATTAACATATTATGCCAGTCAATAACATAGAGTGAACCATCGGGTGCAAATTCCATATCTACAGGGCGGAAATTGCCATCCGAACTTTTGAGTAAGTCTTGACGCCATTTACTGGCATAACCTGTGCCATCGTCATGCATGTTGTGTTGCTTTGTTCCAAGAAAACCAATGTTGTTGTTGATTAACAGATCACCCTGAACTTCATCAGGAAAATGACGACTAGAAATAAACTCCAGACCTGAAGTTGGGCGAACCATATGAGCTTTTTCTAAGAGGTTGTCGGATTTAGGTGCATAAGAACCATAAGCGATTTTACCCGTAGAGGGCATCATCCAGTGTACGCTGGGGCCAGAAGTCACCGCAAAAAAGTTTTGTCCCCATTCATCCAAAGCGATGCCCCAAGGGTTAGGGATAGGAAGTCTAGCCGCACGCTCAAGTTGACGGCGCTGAGGGTTGAAACGAAAAAATCCACCATTTGAACTACGGACAGGGCCGTAGGCGGTTTCAATATGACTATGAAGAAACACACCTTCTCCCATGTAAAAGGCCCCGGAGGGATCCGCACAATAAGCGCCAATGGCATGATGGGTGTCGTGGTCATCAAAACCACTGAGAATAATTTCTCTCACATCAGCTTTGTCATCTTCATCGGTATCTTTTAATAACATGAGGTGAGGAGATTGCGTGAGGTAAACACCTTCAGGAGCAAACTCAAATCCAATAGGAAGGTGTAACTTGTCAGCAAAAATGGTTTGTTTGTCGGCTTTACCATCGCCATTGGTGTCTTCAAGGATAAGAAGTTTATCGTTGGGTTTAGCATCTCCTGCTTTATAATGAGGATAACTGGGCATCACGGCCACCCAGAGCCGGCCTTTGTTGTCAAAAGACATTTGAACAGGGTTTGCTAAGTCTTTAAATTCTTTCTCAGAAGCAAACATTTCTACTTTATAACCTTTAGGCACGGTGAGGCAAGCTTCTGCGTCTTTACCATATTTGTATTCTGAGCTGCCACCCTTGTTCGTTTTAATTTCGGGAAGTACAGTTGTTTTTTTGTCAGCGGCAGCCACATCAAAAGTTTTACCGTTAACTATGGCCCAGATCGATTGATCACGGATTTCTGTCATTTCTTCCATCTTCTTTAACTCTGAAGGGTAGTTTGCAGGACCGTAAGGGTTGTAGCGACGTCCATATACGTGAACACCATTTGGTATTTTGAAATGATTGTGCCAAAACCAATTTTTTTCAAGGACAGCTTCATGAACAGCTGCCCGCTTGTCTTCATGTTTGGTTGTTGATTTGCCAAAAATTCTGTCAGCCAATACCTTACTTAATTTTTCATAACCTTTACTGTTCAATAAGGCTCCATCACTGGTCAGTTCTTCATCACTTGAAGTAAACCACGTGCTGGAAGGAGTGAAAGCATCCACGAAAAGAACTTTGTTTGCGGCAGCTACTTCTTTCATAGCTGCTGTATAAATGGCGAGGTTGGTATTGGCGATATTCCCATCTGGCGTATTACGTTTCTTAGATAAGTTCTGAAAAGCAGTAGGCGAAACTAAAGCCAGTTGAGGGGCTGTGTGGCCGTTGTATTTGGTGTTGAGCGTGTGTTTGATAAAAGCGTCTAACTCTACTTTGTAATTTTCAAGACCAGCTTGGCCTTTAAATGAACGGTTGTAACCAAAAAAAGCAATGATTACATCTGCTTTTAGACGGGTGATCCATTGGTCAGGAGTTTCAAAATGACCCACTCCAGCACCGAGTTTTCTCTTTGGCTTGGGGATGATAAGTTGTTCTGCCCCAGGGAAGGCCCAAGGTGAAGGGCGTCCAGGGTGAGGGCGGAAAGCTGGAGTGTTACCTTCATCACACATATTGCGAATATAAAGTTCTTTATTAGGATTGCGCAACTGTAATTCAGTTTCGAAGTGGCCATAATTCATCATACGTGAACCAAGACCATTACCAATGAGAACCACATGAGTTCCTTTGTCTAATTTTAGAGTTTCTGAAGATTCATCAGCAGAAAAATAGCAAGCAATTCCCATGGAGAATGCAATCACTAAGAAAGTCAAAATTTTTAATTTTTTCATTTTGGACATATCCTTATTATTTTATAAAACCATTTTGTAGAGGGTCATATCCGTGTCGTTTACGACATTATCTATTCAATGTAAGCGTATGTCCACTTCTAATATTCTTTACGAAACATAATTGACAAAGAATTGACAAAACAGCGGAGAATGATGTACTCACACATCTGAATGCATTAAAAAAAGGGCGGACACATCGTGTCCGCCCTTTGATATTTGATTTTTATTATTTCTTGTGAGGGTGTGCCTTTAAAAGTTCAGCTGGTGCATAAAATCCTGCTTTAGCTTTGCTGGCTTCACGTACTTCTTTGACTTTAGCAGGTTTGATCACTGAAGCTTTGTTGCCAAAAGAGTTGCGAACATAAGTTAAAACAGCAGCAAGGTCTTCATCATTGAGTATGCCTCCAAATCCTGTCATAGGAACGACGCCAGGGTATTTTTTGCCCTTAACTTCGATAGGCCCCAACAATCCATTAAGAGAGATTTTGATGAGTCTCTCTTCACTTTCAGTGACCCATTTTGTTCCTGCGAGAGGGGGAAACATAGCCGCTTCAAGACCATTGCCATTGAGCTGGTGACAGGTGCCGCAATGTCCTTCGCGTTCATAAATCTCAGAGCCTTTTATAAAAAGTTTTTTATCATTTTTGTCTTTGATCCATTTGGGCACTTTGATTTTTTGTGTTGCTTTAGGTATGACACCATTCAGGTAGCCTTTGGCAGATTTATGAGATTCTATCATCCACTTGTCTAACTCTTTTTTACCAGCCTCTTCAACAATAGGAAGGCCTATTTCTTTGTCAAGCCATGAAGCTGCAGTGAAAGCTTCAAGACGTACACGCCCGTGTTCATCTTGGGCTGCTTTCATCAAGAGATCGGCATGATTAGGGATAAGATGTGTTGAATAACGTAAAACACGAACTGCTGCGGCACGTACTTTATGATCTTTAGCTGAAAGAGCTTGGTTTAGTAGGCTCGCATCTGTTTGATTTAATCCCCAACTGACCCAAAGGGCTTCTAAAAGATTTTGTTCAAAACGAGCATCTGTTTTGCTAAGACCGGCTGCCCATTTTTTAAGTGCGGGTAGTACGGCAGAGGCTTTGTGTCCACGTAGTTCGCGTCGTGTTCGATAACGAGTACGGTATTCAGGTAGTGTGAGATTTTCACAAAGTTCTTCAATGCTTGCGCCATGTATTTTGGCAGGTTTTACTAAAGGCCGTGAAGGGTAGGTGATACGGTACACACGTCCATGAGCATGGTCACGTAAAGGATCACGAGCATTGTGCTGCATGTGACCAATCAACATATTGTGCCAGTCAATCACATACAGTGAGCCGTCGGGAGCAAATTCCATGTCCACAGGTCGAAAGTTACCATCTGTACTCGTTAAAAGATCTTGACGCCATGAACTAGCATAACCTGTTCCATCATCTTGTATTTTATGTTGTTTGGTTCCAAGAAAACCAATATTGTTGTTGATGAGAAGGTCGCCTTGAACGTCATCAGGGAAGTGACGACTAGAGACAAATTCTAATCCTGATGTGGGACGAACTTTATGTTTGTCTTCGATCAAGTTTTCAGATTTAGGAGCAAACACACCATAAGCGACTTTGTTAGTAGATGGCATCATCCAATGTACGGTGCTACCAGAAGTGACGGCAAAAAAGTTTTGTCCCCATTTATCAAAGGCAATGCCCCAAGGGTTAGGGATGGAAAGTCTTGCCACACGTTCTAAATGTCGGCGCTGTGGGCTGTAACGGAAAAAACCACCGTATGAACTGTAGACAGGTCCGTAAGCGGTTTCCACATTACTGAAGAGAAAGGTTCCTTCTCCCATAAAAATAGCCCCAGAGGGATCGGCACAGTAAGCACCAATAGCGTGGTGAGTATCATGGTCATCAAAACCACTCAAAACGATTTCTCTCACATCGGCTTTGTCATCCCCATCGGTATCTTTTAATAACATCACGTGTGGAGATTGTGTGAGATAGACGCCTTCAGGCGCAAATTCAAAACCAATGGGAAGATGTAGTTTGTCTGCGAAGACAGTTTCTTTATCGGCTTTTCCATCTCCATTGGTGTCTTCAAGGATAAGGAGTTTGTCGTTGGGTTTGCCATCTCCTGCTTTATAGTGAGGGTAACTAGGCATAACAGCTACCCATAAACGACCTTTGTTATCGAAAGACATTTGTACAGGATTAGCAAGATTAGGAAACTCTTTTTCAGAAGCAAATAGTCCTACTTTATAACCCTTAGGTACGGTGAGGCAAGCTTCCGCATCTTTACCATACTTGTATTCTGGACTGCCAGCCTTCATTTTTTGTTTTTCATCTTGTTGAGGATTGTAATTGGTTTTGACTTCAGGAAGTACAGAAGTTCTTTTGTCAGCGGCAGCAAGGTCAAAACTTTTACCGGCAAGAGCGGCCCAAATCGCTTGGTCACGAGCTTCTGTCATTTCTTCCATTTTCTTTAACTCAAAAGGATAGTTTTGGGGGCCATAAGGACTATAACGACGGCCATAAACATGAACGCCATTGGGGATTTTGAAATGATTGGCCCAAAACCAGTTCTTTTCAATAACGGCATCGCGAACGCTTTTTTGTTTGTCGGCTGCTTTTGATTTTGATTTACCGAAGACGCCATCAATCAAAAGAGGGCTAAGTTTTTTGTAACCTTTGTCATTTAATAAAGCACCATCTCTTGTGAGTTCTTCTTTGCTTGAATCAAACCATGCTTTTGAAGGGGTGAAGGCATCCACAAAAACAACGTTGTTTGCCGTGGCGACTTCCTTCATTGCTGCGGTATAAAGAGCGAGGTTGGCATTAGCTGTTTTGCCATTTGGGGTGCCGTAGGTGGCCGACAAATCTTGAAAAGCGGTAGGTGAAACCAACGCTAATTGAGGAGGTGCTATTCCATTGTAATTAATGCTAAGAGTATGTTTTATAAAAGCCGTTAATTCGGCTTTGTAAGCTTTAATACCTGATGGACCTTCAAATGATCTGTTGTAACCAAAGAAAGCAATAATGACGTCAGCTTTTAATCGTGTGATCCATTGGTCAGGACTTTCAAAGTGACCGACACCGCCTTTAACAACTTTTAGCGAAGCGCTGTCATATTTTTCCGCTCCAGGGAAGGCCCATGGTGATTTTCGGCCAGGATGAGGACGAAAGATGGGAGTATTACCTTCATCACACATATTGCGGATATAAAGTTCTTTATCAGGATAACGTAACTGCAATTCGGTCTCAAAGTGACCATAATTCATCATGCGTGAGCCAAGGCCGTTGCCAATGAGAACGATATGAGAGCCCTTATCTAATTTTAGAGAAGTTGATGGTTCATTCTTTTTAGTGTAACAGGCGACACTTAAGGATAAAACTATCACAAACACAGACAAGGTTCTTAATTTATTCATTTTGAAATTCCTTTTATTTTATAAAATCGTCATTGTAGACGTTTGTTTTCGTATGTTCATCGACATTATCTATTCAATGCGAGTTTGTGTCTACTTTTAATGTTCTCAACCAAACATTTTGACTTAGAATTAACAAAAAATGATCAGATATGGCTACTATGCAGCGCATGGATACTCATAAAGGTCTTCTCGATTGCGCAGTTTAAAACGATTAAACTGCAATTTCAAACTTTTACTTTAAACAAAGGAGAAAGACCTATGGGTTATTATACAAAAAAACATAATCATTACTGTGGAATGCGATTTGCTTGCCAAGATGATGTATGTGTGCATTATGAATGCAGATGGCGATGTTTTATTTCACAGAAATATGAAGGCGTAAAGGGAAATATTTTTAAAGAAAATAGCGCCGTACCGCGAGGATTTATGTATTTCAGTCGAATGCATGCAGTCGTGGTATTGGCTGGCTAACACCTGTCGGGACGAAAACATTCATTTTACCTTGTGACATGTACTCGGGATGAAATTGATACACGGGTCACAATCAAAAAATGACCGTATAGATGCTGAACGTACCACTACGCTTTTAAGAAATCACACATTTGCAGTATATTTGACGGTCTATCTTTTAAAAATAACAAACATTCTTGGCTCGTACACTTATTAGTGTGCAATATCCATATAAAACAAAGCGATTTAATTAAAGCAATTAAAAAATCGGGATATGAATTTTTGATAAATGGTGAAACCTGCCGTGGAAACTAAGACAGAATATCATTTATTCTCTTACGATTACTTTTGATACGGTGAGCTCTTTGAGTTTTTTCACCTAAAATTTTTTGTCTCATGACTAGGGAGCCCTTATAGGCGTTTAGTGTGTTTATGAGGTAAATTTTAAAGAGTTGGTCATCTTTTCCATATCTAAATGAATATTTATTGTTTCGGCCAGTTGATTGTAAGTGTTTTCACGTAATTCGTGCATATCGAGCCATTTACCCGGTCCAAGTACATTTTCAAGAATGTCTTTGTTTTCAAAGAGGCCATGAAGGTAGCTGCCATAGAGATTGTTGTTTTTCCAGCCACCTATGTCATGAGTGCTTTTTGATTCACGCTGCGTGATGGTGATCCAAGTTTGACAGCCGTGGACTTTTCCGTTTCCCATATGTAGTTCAAAAGCTTTGAGATCTTGATGGTGATTTGGTAATCGACAGCGAACATCGTGAAGAATTTTGTTTGAGCTAAAAGTTGTTGTCATCTTAAAAAATCCTAAACCTTCGGCTTGTTGTGCTTGGTTGCCTTCCACACCCTCAGGATCGTTTAGAAATTCTCCCATCATTTGAAACCCAGCGCAAATACCGACAAGTGAGCCACCTTTGTCGACATATTTTTTTAAAGCGTTGTTCAAACCTTTTTCTTTGAGCCATGCGAGATCTTTGAGTGTCGTTTTACTACCAGGGAGAATAACAAGGTCAGCCGCTTCGATGTCTTGGGCTTGGTCAGTGAAAGCCCATGAGATTTCAGGGCAATGTTCGAAAATCTGAAATTCATTAAAATTTGCAATATGGGGAAATTTGATAATGCGTATCTGATAGGCGGTTTCAGAAGGTGCTGTGAATTTGTTCAGCGACAAACTGTCTTCAACGTCCAAAGCAAGTTCCTCAATGTGGGGAAGAACTCCTAAGATTGGCAGTCCAATGCGTTGCTCAAAGTCAGACAGATCTTCCATAAATAGAGAGGGATCGCCTCTGAAGTTGTTGACAACAACACCTATCATCTGTTTTTTGTCTTCAGGGGGCAAAAGTTCCAAGGTTCCTAGGGTACTTGCAAAAAAACCTCCCATTTCAATATTCACCACAAGCAAACATTTGGCTTTGGCTTTGCGTGCCATAAAAAGATTGGCAATATCTCGCTCCATCAGATTGAGTTCAACAGGAGAACCCGCTCCTTCGAGAATGATCAGGTCAGCCACTTTTTCAAGTTCTTTAAAACTTTGAATGGCATAAGAAGAAAAGGTGTCTTTTTGTTTGTAATACTCTTTGGCCGTTAAACTGTTTTTGACTTTTCCTTGAACGATGATTTGTGAACTGTGTCCACCTTGAGGTTTGAGTAGGATAGGATTGTGCAGGTGAGAGGGAATTTGTTTGGCCGCTAGGGCTTGAGCGTTTTGTGCTACACCAATCTCATGGCCTTCGGGTGTGACGACGGCATTGAGAGACATGTTCTGTGATTTGAAGGGATGCACCTCAAAACCTTGTTGTTGGAACCAACGACAAAGAGCAGTGGCAAGAAGGGATTTTCCTGCGTTGGAAGTGGCTCCTAAAACCATCAGGTTATGTAGTTCTCTTGGCATAGGTTATATGATAACCTAGCGCCATGACAAATACCTTAACTTCTCTCAATATCATCTCTGTTGGTCCAGGGAATCCTAAATGGCTCACTGTTGAGGCGGTGGAATGGATCAAATCCTGTGATGTTTTGGCGGTTCCGGCCCCTCGCGGAGATGAGGTGTCAACAGCAGAAAGCATAGCGCGCGAGTATATTGGTGAAGATTCCAAAATTCTTTATATGGAATTGCCGATGACATACGATGTTTCTTTACTTGAAACAAGTTGGGCTGAAGCGGCTAAGGGAATTTACGAAAAAATAAAAGAAGGTAAAAAAGTTGGTTTTCTTGTGTTAGGGGATGCCTCTTTATATGGCAGTTCCACTTACGTGGCGGCGGCGCTTCAAAAAATTGATTCTGCTATCACCCTGTGTATCACGCCAGGCGTGATTTCACCTACTGCCTGTGCCGCACGTTTGGGTAAGCCTTTGGCCTTGGGTGGGGAAAATGTGACGATCTTGCCTGATACGGAACTGAATGAAGATTTGGAAAAAGCACTCACTTTAGGTGGCACCATTGTGATGATGAAGATTTCACGCTCACTTCAAAATCTTATCAACTATTTTGAAGAAAAAAAGTTACTTGATTATGCCACAGTTGTTGTTAAAGGTGGTCGTGGTGATGAAGAAGAAATCTACGAAAATGTTATTGAACTCAGGGGCAAAAACGTCCCCTATATGTCATTGATGATTTTAAAGTTACCTGAAGCAGTAGAACTTGTTGAGGAGCCTTTGAATGAATTGCCAGGAAGTTTTGATAACTTAAAACCTGCTGAAGGTAAAGGTAAGGTCTTTGTGGTGGGATTTGGCCCCGGACATCGGGAGCACTTAACTTACCGTGCCCGTGAAGCGATCAAATCATCCGATTGCGTTGTCGGTTATATTACTTACTTGAAATTGATCAGAGAATTATTGGATGGTAAAGAAATTGTCCGCGGAGGCATGACAGAAGAAGTGGGTCGTGCGATCACAGCGGTTGAAGAAGCTCGCAAGGGAAAAATTGTTTCCATTATTTCTTCAGGAGATGCTGGTGTGTACGGTATGGCTGCACCGGTGTTTGAAGTTTTGATGGAACAAGGTTGGAAGCCTGGTGACGATCCTGAAGTTGAGGTGGTGCCAGGTATCACTTCAGTTAATGCCTGCAGTACACTTTTGGGTGCGCCACTGTCCCATGATTTTTGCACGATATCACTTTCTGATTTGCTTACGCCTTGGCAAACGATTGAAGAACGTTTGGAAGCCGCGGCCCAAGGTGATTTTATTACGGGATTGTACAACCCCAAATCAGGTCGTCGTACGGAGCAGATTGTAAAGGCACAAGAAATATTTTTAAAACATCGTGACCCTGATACGCCTGTGGGTTTGATCAAAAGCGGGTTTAGAAAACGTCAAAAGGTTGACGTGACAACTCTCAAAGATTTTCTCAATTACGACATAGGCATGCTCACCACAGTGATAATTGGAAATAGTTCCACCACTAATTATGAAGGTTTATTGATCACACCTCGGGGTTACAAGCGCAAGTACAATTTAAGTGAAAACACTGTTCTTGAAGGTGTCGATGAATCGCCCATTGGGGGCAGTTGGTCAATGGGTGGAAAGCCCAGTAGTACGCGCGATTAATCTTTGTGACGAGCCCTTAGATGGACATTTTGTTTTGTCCCGATTCTTTTAAAAATTGTATCACTTCAGTAGAGCTGTGTTCACAGATCCAAGGAGTAAAATCCTGTCCTCTGAGCGATGGAGGTGAAGGTTTTTTGGATATTTTGAACCTTCAAAAAAAACTCAATTGGCAAAATGTTCAAGTTTTTGATTCTAATGGAAATAATAAAGATATTAACTATGCGGTGTTTGATACCACGGCTTTTATAGAAGCAGCACGTATTGTAGGGCATGAGGCTTCATCAGAATCTTCGATTCTTGAAAGAAGTAGTTATGGTCTGGGTCAAGCAATTTTACATGCTATGAATCAAGGATTGTCATCCATTGTGGTGGCGGCAGGTGGAACGGGTGTGCACGATGGAGGTGTTGGTCTGTTAACAGCTTTAGGTGCTCGGTTTCTTGATAGCGAAGGCGAAGAAAAGGTTTGGAAAGATTTTGATAAAGTCACTTCTTATCTTCCCCCTTTACGAGACATGAGGGGTATTAAAGTGTTGTGCGATGTGGATTCAACATTTTTAGAATCTTTAGCCTTATACGCACCCAATAAAAATGCCAGTGACGAAGAATTAAAAATGTTAACCCTTCGGTTTCAAACTTTGTTAGAGTTTTATGGAGAGGCCACAAAACGTTCGGGTGTTGGGGGAGGTATTAGTCATGCGCTTAGTACACAATGTGATGCAGAATTAATTTCAGGCTTTGAGTATTTAGCTGAACTTTTTGATGTGGAAAGTCAAATTACACAGGCAGATTACATTGTGACAGGCGAAGGCCGAGTGGATGAATCGACACTGTCAGGCAAGGTGGTGTCAGGGGTGGCAGCCTTGGCAGAAAAGCACAACACGCCGTGCATAGTTATGTGTGGACAATGGGATGGTTTGAGTCGGCCACGAGGTGTAGAGAAAATTATTAGCTTAAATGATAATTTTGCAGAAGATCATAGTAAAGAAGCGACAACAGAGCGCCTGCAAGAGTTTATAGATGAGATGTTAAATTATGAAGATCAATAAATTAATTGTAGGGAAGTTAATCTTTAATAAAACTTTGAGAAATGAAGTCCGCAACTTTTTCTAACAGCTCTTCTTTGTCAAAGCATAAAGCCTTGGAGTTTTCTTCTTCATCTTTATGAGTTTTTTTGATGACAAGGTCATAAGTAGGGTCAACGCCACAGTTTTTGATACGGTCAATTTCTATAAATAATTTCATGAGGGATCCTATCTTTTTTATTATTTTCAAAACCAGATTATAATTATAACAATTATTTGATATGGTGAAGAAGTTCATATAATTTGAATTGTTAAAAAACAAGGTAATCAACCGTGACAATTGTTCAGCCATTATTAGGCTTAATTATTTTTTTTGTGATGGGTTATATTCTTTCAGAGAGCAGGAAGAATATAAATTGGCGTCAGTTAATAGCCTCTTTGTTGTTGCAGGTTGTGTTAGTTTTATTGATTTTAAAGACAACTTCAGGAATAAAAGCATTTCTTTTTGTAGGAAAATTGTTTCACAAAGTTCAAATGGCTTATGATGTGGGTGTGACTTTTGTTTTTGGAGATTTCACAAAATATCCTATGTTGCCGCCGATATCATTGGGGTTAAAAATTTTACCCATGATTATTTTTGTGTCGGCCATCTCAGCTGTTTTGTATCATTACCGTATTTTACAACTTGTCATTAAAGCTTTTGCTTTGTTGTTTAGGAAAGTGATAGGTATGAGTGGTGTGGAAGCTTTGGTGGTATCCGCTAATATTTTTATGGGAATGGCGGAAGCTCCCGTGTTGGTGTCGCCCTGTATAAAAAATATGACACGTGCCCAATTGTTTATGATGATGGTAGGTGGCATGGCAACGATCAGCGGAAGTTTAATGTTGGCTTATGCCATGCAAATTTCTTCTCTTTTAGGAGGAGTCAGTCAGGCGTCAGCACATTTATTGAGTGCCTCTGTCATCAGTGCTCCGGCGGCTTTTCTTTTAGCGCGTTTGTTTGTGCCAGAGATGGATGTTGACACAGCCGGAACAACGCTACAAGCGCCGACAACGGAAGGGTTCTTTGATGCTCTCGTTCAAGGGGCTTTGGTGGGCATTAAAGTAGTGGCTTATGTTGCAGCAATTTTGATGGTAATTGTTGGCCTTGTAAATTTATTTGATCAACTACTAAGTTATTTTTTTGGTGCAGGTGTCACCTTGAGTTATTTATTAGGCATTCTTTTGAAGTATCCCACATGGTTATTGGGTATTTGTTGGGAGGATTGTGAAAAAGCCGGGCAATTACTTGGAGCAAAAGTAATTCTCAATGAATTTATTGCGTACAACACAATGGGAAAAATGACATTTTTTGACATGCAAAGAACGCCACTTATCCTTTCTTATGCGATGTGTGGATTTGCTAATCTGGGCTCTACGGGTATTGTGGTGGCGAGTCTTTCAGGGTTGTGTCCTGAGCGCCGCACAGAGATAGCCAATTTAGGATTAAAATCTATGTGGGTTGGGTTTATGGCGATATGCATGACGGGAATGGTCGTTGCTATTCTTTTTTAATATCCTCAACTAAATAACTTATAAATTTTTTCCGTTCGTTTATAAATAGCAGGCCAAGAATATTTTGTGATCAAAGAATGGTATTGTTGGGTGTTTATGTTGGCTTGTTTTTGAGCGGCTGAAATTTGTATGTTTAAGGCTTGTTTAAGATTTTCTATAAAAAGGAGTTCATCTTCTTCAAAGGCTTGGTCAACAGATTGTAATCTTGGTAAGGGCACAAGAGAGACAATGTCTTCAGCTTTGTTTTCATCAAAAAGTTCGACAACCCCAGGCAGTGCGGTACTGATAAGGCGGCATCCGCTAGCGAGAGCTTCCATCAGTACCAAGGGTAGGCCTTCAAAAAATGAAGGCAAGATAAAGATATGAGAAAATTTCATGGTGTTAACGAGTTCGTCACGTTTCACAAAACCATGGATACTCACTTTGTCGCCTAATGATTTTGCGCAATCAACAATTTCATCTTTTTCTTTTCCCTGTCCGCCTCCAATCAAATGCAGGTGCCAGTTTAGTTGTGTGATGCCTTGTAGTGCTTTTAGAAGATAGATAACTCCTTTAGAGCGACTCATCTTACCCGCGTAAGCAAGTTGAATAGGGCTACTACTTGATTTATGGCCAGGTGAAAAAAGTTGGGCATTATAACCTCCACCAATCACATGAATTTTTTCTAAAGGGATTTGATGTAAGGTGTGAATGTCTTGTTTTTGAACTTGACTGAGAGCCAGAATGGCCTCCGCTTGTTGGCAGCCTTTTAAGACTCGCGATTGCAGATGTGTCACATTTTGAAATTGACGTAAATCAGAACCATGGCAGCTAATGAGTAAAGGGATGTCGGAAAAATGTTGTTTGATCACGGAGCTCATCAACCAAAGGTGGTGAGAGTGAATAATATCAGGCTGATGTAAAGCGATGATTTTTTTTAAAGCTTTCAAAAATACTTTTTCATACAATGTGATTTCATCGTTATTGAGATCACAAAATCGTTTGCTGTTGTAAGGCATTACATCACTCATGCCTACAACAGGGAAGGGGAGGTCGCCGCCTTCAAATTGCACGAAATGGCAATGTTCTCTGGGGATGTCGTTTAAGAGCGGCTGTGTCCCCTCAGGAATTCCCGCAAGTAAATAGTTTGTGTTTCCATGCTGTTGAGATTCAGAAATAATGGCCTGAATATACACACCACTGCCAGTGGCTTCGGGGCGTTGACTGAGACAATGTAGAATTTTCACATAATGATTATATTCTAAAAGGGAGGATAAATAATCTTAAAATCACATTCATCAGGTATAAAATCAATTTTAAATCGTATTGAGGCGATTGGTTGTAATTTATTTGGATTGTTTTAAATGTTGAGAAGAGTTGTGCGTGGTTGTTTCTGGAGGCTGATCTCAGTCGCCTACATCAATTACGTTGAAGCGTTGTGGGATAAAAAAATGAGAGGATGGGTAACGAAAATATAGGCCCTAAGTCCAAATGCAACACATAACGCTACAATTAAGAATTTTTCATTTTAGTTTTCTAATAATTGATTGACATAGTGTGGAACAAGTTCTGTGGCGGGGCCGTATAACTGCTCGGCAAATTGGGATTGCTGGTTGGAAGGTTCAAGGTTGAGTTCAACAGTGTGGGCGCCCGAGTAACGAGCTTCTTGAACAAAACCTGCAGCGGGATACACATTACCTGAAGTGCCAATAGAAATAAACAAGTCGCAGTTTTTTAAAGCACGAGTTATAGTTTCCATTTTCATTGGCATTTCTCCAAACCAAACAATATGAGGACGTAGTTGTCCAATTTCATTGCAGCAAGTGCAAGTGCTGTGGGATGTTACATTTTGTCGGGTTTCAAAAATCTGAGAACTTTTCATGCAACGAATTTTCAATAGTTCTCCATGCATATGAATCACATTTTGGCTTCCTCCTCTTTCATGGAGATTGTCGATATTTTGAGTCACACAAAGTACTGGACCTTCAAATTTTTTTTCCAGTAAAGCTAAAGCCTCATGAGCTTTATTAGGTTGTATATCGGTTTGCAGTAGTTGTTTTCTACGTTCGTTGTAGAAACGCTGAACAAGATCGGGGTTTCTGTGAAAGCCTTCGGGTGAAGCCACATCTTCTACCCGATGATTTTCCCAAAGCCCATCAGCTGCACGGAAAGTTTGGATACCTGATTCAGCAGAAATTCCTGCTCCAGTTAAAATAACAATAGATTTATAAGGTTGCATTCTTTTATTTTTTAATTGTGCAGTTGGGTAAAGCTTTTGCTAATTTTTTAACACCTTCATCAGAGACGCCTGTTAAATATAAACAAGTCAAAGAAGACATAGAAGATAAATTATCAATACTTTTGTCTGTGATTTTGGTACCGCTCAGATCTAATGTTTTTAGGTTTTGTAAGTGAGTCAATTCTTTTAGGCCTTCGTCGTCGATATTTGTGCCTGCCAAACTTAGATTAACTAGGCAATTTAACTGCGATAATTCCTTAGCCCCTTTATTGGTGATGTGGGCATTTTCTAATTGCAATTTTTTAAGATATTTTAACGAGCCAATTCCCTGCATTCCATGATCAGTAATATCGGCATATTTCAAATTAAGCATTTCCAAATTCAATGAAGATAAGGCCAAAAGACCTTCACCTGTAATTTTTGATTGTCTTAGATTTAACGATTTCAAGGAAGTCAAGCATTCAGGCATTTAACTAATTCATTGGTTTTGCGAAACGATAAAAACTTACGGCTTAGTTTCTGCAATCGCTCCTGAGGTCTTGGATGGTCTTTGAATTCAATTAAATTAGTTATAGCGTTGCCAATCCACCTACTATTATCATGTCTAGTTGTGGCGGCTAATGTGTTATATAAGAGATCTAGTGTCTCATTATGGTCAGAAGAAAGCTTTATGATTTTTGAGATGTATCCGGGAGTTTTGAGTAGATTAGTTAAGTAGGCTTCTCTCACAGAATTATCAGAGATATTTTCTACCCAAGTGATGGCATCTTCTGGGTAATTGTAAATCCAGCTTTCTAGAATTTTTTTCTTTATAGTTGAAAGTTCTTTTTCATTGGCTTTTGAAAAAAAATCATCAACGCCAGTGTTTATCAAATGCGCGAATTCTTTGGAAGTGCTGTGAGATGCCATTTGTACAAAATAATGTTCTTTAGAATCATCGAAGTCTTTGAGCTCACGGTATTTTTTTAGCTTTTCCAAATCGTTCGGCATATTTTCTTTAGCCAAGGCATTGAAAATAGTTTGGTATCCAAAATTTGTATCACTAAATATAGTGTTTTCTGAACGGTCTTTTAGAGACAACACTGTATTGTATGCTTCATTTGGATTGTTTTTGCACCAAGACTCAACGATATTATTTTTTAGACTTGGAGAAAATATTGTGGAGTTATTTAGATGGGCAATAGCGTTATGCACAGAAAGGCGGCCCCATTTTTCGTACAGACAAATAGCAGAAAAACTTCTTAATTTCATATTGATTTTGTCAATGTTGTTAAGTAAATAAATAATTTCACTTTCTGATAATTTTTCGATATTTGATCGTAAGTTATAGTAGTTGGTTGATGTGGGCATTATTTCTTTATAATCAGGCTTTATGGTGGCAATGGTTTTCTCTATATTTTTCTCAGTTTGCGTAAATTTATTAACCTGAGAAATGTTGATTTGGGAGTTTTGATCGGTAGTATTGCGTTTCAATTGCCTTCCACCCCAAAAAAATATTAGCGCACAGAAAATAATTGCAATTAATTTGGTTTTCATCAAAACATATACCTCTTCGACTTGTTGTTTGTTCTATAACTATTTACAGGTGACATGTGAATTCACAATATAAAAAATTATTTTTTATACAAATTATGGGAATTATATACTTAATCCCCCAAATGCCATTGACTTTTAAGTATATCTAGGTATACTATACATATAACTTAAAAGGAATCAAATATGTGCAAAGCAACCATCAGCAGTTTTCAATTCTTCGAGATGTTCCCTGATGAAAAATCAGCCAGAATCCACTTTGAAAATGCTATCTGGAATGGGAATACAACTTGCCCGTTTTGTAATGATGATCAAATCACCACGTTGAAAAAAGAGGGAATCTATCGTTGCAAATCTTGTAAATGTGATTTTACGGTACGTATGGGTACGGTTATGCAAGGGTCAAAAATACCACTCAGAAAATGGGTTTATGCCATGTATCTGGTTTGTACGGCCAGAAAGGGCATCTCTTCACTTCAATTATCTAAAGAGTTGGGTATCACTCAAAAATCAGCATGGCATCTATTACAGCGCATCCGTGAGGCCTGTGGTGATGAAAGCGGTCAATTGTCTGGAATTGTTGAGATTGATGAAACTTACATTGGTGGATTGGAAAAGAACAAGCACAATTCCAAAAAGTTAAAATCTGGTAGAGGCGCAGTTGGTAAGGCTGCCGTATTTGGCATGAGAGAGCGTGAAACTGGAAGAGTTAAAGCTTTCCCGATCAATGGAACCACGGCAGATATTTTACAGTCATCGATTCATAAGCATGTCGAGAAAGAAGCCACTGTTTGCACTGACGAACACAGAGGATACAGCAAATTAGAAGGCTACGACCATTTAACCGTTAAGCATAGCGCAGGGGAATACGTTGATGGTATGGCCTGTACTAATGGCATAGAAAGCGTCTGGGCCGTTCTCAAGAGGGGGTATACGGGCACTTTCCATCATTTCAGCGTGAAGCACTTGGAAAAATATGTGAATGAGTTTACATTTAGATTGAACGAAGGAAATGTTAAGATTCATACAATGGATAGAATTAACTCTATGATCCTTGGAACGATTGGGAAGAAATTGACTTATAAGGCGCTTATCAAATGAGTGAAGAAATGTTGCAAAGAGGACTTATTGAAAATCCTGAAAAAATAGGTGAATGGGATTTTTATAATATCGGGGCGACTAATATAAATGCTCTTAAGAAATACAAAATAATACCAAATCGTGATTACGGCACTCTAGGACGGAAAAAACCAGATGGAATTATTGTAGATAATAAAAATGTTATCGCATTAATTGAGAATAAAACACCATCTGAATTAAGTTCAAAAAAGAAAATTGATAAAGCAATTGATCAAGAGCTTGACGTAGCAAAATCTATAAATGCTAAAGTGTTAATTGTTACAGACACAAAAAATAAAAATTTCTGGATAAACCCCATAACCAATGAACGTATTACTGATGAAAATGGAGAAATTCTTAACAAGACGTTTGATCCAAATTCAGAAGAGACAGTTGTATTGTTGACAAACATTCTTAACTCTATAAACGATAGGAATTCACAGTTAAAAAAACCAGAACTTAAAGATCCTTCTCCACTTGCTAAAAAAATATGGCAGGACGTCTGGTCTGTCAGCGGTGCGGTTCCTGAAAACTGTTTGTATACGTTTATTGAATTGTTTATTTTTAAATACCTGAGTGATCTCAATATTCTTTCAGGGTCATATAATTTTCACAATGTACTTGATAAGTATAAAATAGATTCCGAAGAAGATGTTTTGGAATATTACGCTAATGTTATTAGACCGAAAATAAAAGAATTATTTTCAAAAAGTCCAACCGATAATACAACTATTATTAATGGAACAATTTTCGTAAGTAAAGATGATAAAGCGGTAAAAGGATATAGTTCGGTATTCAAAAAAATATTAGAAAAATTTAAAGCGGAGGGGAAATTAGAAAATATCCATCACGACTTTAAAAGTAAATTATTTGAGAGCTTTTTAAAAGAAAGTATTAGTAAAAAAAATTGGGGGCAATTTTTTACACCTCTTAAAGTTGTTAGAGCTATCATATCTATGGTGGATATAAGGGAAGATATGACCATATGTGACCCAGCATGTGGAGTCGGTAAGTTTCTACTCGAACCAATATTAGAAGATATTGATAAATTTTATTCTATTGAGAATAAAAAACTTGTTTCAAAAATAAAGCTCGTAGGTTTTGATAAAGGTTTTGATAAAGACGAACAGAAAACAATTATACTAGCCAAAGCAAATATGCTTATATATTTTGCTAATTTAATAAAAAAATATCCTTCAAAGACAAAACAATTCTCAAAATTGTTCAACGATACTTTTGAGTTGAAAACAAACTCTATTTTAGGGAGTTTGTCAGATCCAATTGAAAATGAATATGATCTTATTTTGACTAATCCCCCTTACGTGACAAGTGGTAGCAGTAACTTGAAAGAGGAAATAAAAAAAAGTGATCTCGAATATCACTACACGCAGAACGCTTCGGGCATTGAAGGTTTGTTTGTTGAATGGATCATTAAATCACTCAAACCTAGTGGCACAGCTTTTATAGTTGTTCCTGACGGTTTCCTTAGTCGTAATAATGATAGTAATCTAAGAAAATTTTTAATAGATGAATGCAATATCAATGCAGTCATTTCACTTCCACCAAAAACATTTTTTACAACACTAAAAAAAACATACATACTCTCAATAACTAAGAAAAATAAAAAAACCATTAAACAAAAAGAACCAGTATTTACATATTTAGCATCTAGTATTGGAGAAACATTAGATGTTTATAGAATTGACATTGATTCTAATGATTTGGTAGAGGCCTCAGCGTTATATAACCAATTTAAAGGAGCTAAAAAACATTTTAAATCACAATCTAAAAGATGTCAGACGGTTCCTTTTAAGTGGTTTGAGGAAAATTATGATAAATCTTGGTTAATAGAAGATTTATGGTCTTCAAAAAAGTTGATAGCGTTAGGGATAAAAGAAAAAGACAATGTTATCAAGGTAGATGAGTTCTCTTCTTATTTGGAAGAACTTAATGCCACAATTGGAGAGTATCAGAATCAATTAAACAATCTTTCCGATAGTGTTAAAAAGTATAAAGAAGTTAAAATTATAGACACTAAATTTTTTGAAATCATTTCTGGTGGATTGGGAATGAAGCGGAATGAATATGCAGTATTGGATACAAATAAAGACAAGGACATCCCAATATATACTGCAACATTAAATCCAGTGGCCCATTTTAAATCTGGAAGTGTGAAGAGACAACCTAATCAAGCATCGGAAGAATTGCCACATATATCATTTGCTAGTGATGGTGATGGTACAGCTGGAACAAATATTGTATTTCACACGCAACCATATTATATCAATACTTCTAGGCTAACTTTTAAGGCGGTAGATGAATCGATTTATCCTGAATATATATATTTTTCAATTCAAGATATTAAAAGTAAATATGGCTTTGATTATAAGCACAAAGCCACTTTGAAGAACATTGGTAAAATTAAGATAAAAATTCCAATTGATGAAAATGGTGAATTTGATTTAGATATGCAAAAAGAAATTTCAGAAAAAAGAAAAATGATACAGTTGTTGAAAGCAGATTTAAAAGAACGATTTGATCAAATTATTAATTCTAAAATAGATATTGAATAATAAAATGAAGAAAAAAGACAAACAAAAACTAGATGCCATGACCAAAAAACTAATGAGCTACAAGGTTCCAGTGTCTAAGCCTGTAAAAAAGACGAAATGACCAAGAAATACCCACGGCTATACAAAGACACGATGACCACTAAAGAGGTCATGGAGGCTGTTGAATCGCTCAATACGACCAGATCAACATTTAAGTGGTTGAAGCGTAAAAATGTGTCTGAATACCCGATTGATTCCCGAACTAGCGTTTGGGATCGGGCCGAAGTTTTAAAGGAGTTGGGGGATTAAGTATATAATTCCC